>Ga0134098_1000277_pt1 | contig 57395 bp, 63 predicted proteins | sample 9_3taG_FD_94456 | JGI IMG/M metagenome (GOLD analysis project Ga0134098, IMG submission 94456) | Switchgrass degrading microbial communities from high solid loading bioreactors in New Hampshire, USA - 9_31_10_142_A3 metaG | ecosystem: Engineered > Bioreactor > Semi-continuous > Anaerobic >... | reverse complement strand
ATGGCATTCCATATTTCTCTGGTACCGTTTTCAAACAGCTTGTTTTCGTACACCCCCGCCGGTCCGTTTACAAATATTGTGCCAGCGCTTTCAATAATGCCCTTAAAAATTTCTATGGTCTTCTCCCCTATGTCCATAAACATTTCATCCAGGGGAAGCTCAGCCACTGTTGCCTCGCACCTCTTCCCGTCCTTTTCATATGCCAGGTCCAGAGGCACCACTATCTTATCCGGATAGTCCTTAAGGTACTCTTTGGCAGGAGCCAAAAAGACGTCAAGGGACCTGTCCTTTATGAACTTTTCCTTCTTGGGACCAAGTGAAATGCCCTGGGCCATGAGCATTATCTCTCCCGTTACTCCGCAGGCCAATATCTTGTCGGCCGTGCCGTTCTGAAGCACCTGTTTCATCATGCCGAAGGCATCGGATATCTTTAAGCCTCCAAGGACAAACACTGACGGCTTCTCAGGCATCTCCATGACCTTCGTGAGGGCTTCTATCTCATCTATCAAAAGCTTACCTCCCGCCGTGGGGAGCAGCTCCTGGAAGGCCACCATTGACGGGGCGTTCCTGTGGGCCGCCGCAAAGGCGTCATTCACATAACAGTCCACCAGCGGGGCAAGGCTCCTTACAAGATAGGTGTTAAGCATCTCTTCCGGCTTTAGCTTCACCGCATCCTCAAAGGTCGATACTTCTTCCGTCAGATACCTCAAATTCCCCAAAAGAATCGCTTCCCCAGGCTTCAAGGCTTTTACAGCCTCTTGGGCCGCAGGTCCGCATACGTCATCAATGTATTTCACCTCAATACCAAGCAATGCCGAAAGCTTTTGGGCATGCTCCTCCATAGGTATAAGGTTGTGATAGTCAAGGGTGTCCCCCTGATGGGCTATTATTGCAAGCTTTGCCCCTTGGTCCAGCAGGTATTTTATCGTTGGTATACTCTTTTTTATCCTGTTCTCATTGACAATCTTCTTTGTCACAGGGTCGATGGGCGAGTTGATATCCACCCTCAACAGCACCGTCTTCCCCTTATAGTCCAGAGCTTCTATCGGCCTTATGCCGGACATCGTTTTTATTTCATCCATCTTCCCAACCCCAAATACTTATTTGTCAGTCCTACAGCCTCAAGCCTGTCGGTCTGCATTTCCATAGCAGCCCTGATGGCGTCCATGCTTTCCGGAATAACCACAGCTTCCTGCGGTATGTTGATGGCGTACATTATGTCATCTCCAGAATTCACTACAGCCTCTTCCCATACAGCTATTTCATACATGTCTCCTCTGGGATTCCCAAGGTCTCTAGCGTACCTGAACAGTGAAGCGTTCCCCAAAAAGCCGTCCGCCAACCTCACTATCCTTATTCTTGGATGCTCACTGAAGAACTCCAGCAGGTTTTCCTTGGAAATCTTTTTCTTGGTTTTTGCCACAACTGTGATTATATGCCCGTGGGTCACAGGGGTATGAACAAGGATACCTGTAGCGTCTATATGAGGCATGATGGTCATAAGGTCTACAGCCTGATGGCTGGGCGCCTTGTCAACCTGGAGCGCGTTTGTGAGCCCCCTGTGGTAGTCGCCCGGGTCGGCGACGCGCCTTATTATGGTTATGGCTACCTTCTCAACCCCCACTTTCCTGTCAATGCAATCAACCGAGCGTATCAGCCCTGTCGTGTTGCAGGACGTAAGCTTCAGGAACTGTTTGCCTATGCCCTTCTCATAGTTGGCATAGCCATGGAAGAATACGTCTGCCACGCTGTTTTTCTCCCCGCCCTGGAAGATGGCTTTCTTGCCGTACCTCTGGTAGAGCTCCTTATTCTTTGCGCCGACTCCTGCACTTGTTGAATCCAGTATAATGTCGCACTGCTGGATAAGGTCTTCAAGGGAACCTGAAACAGGTATTTCTGCCTCATCAAAAAGCTTCTGATTCTCAGCGAGCGCATTATACAGCTTGTAGGGCATCCCTTTCTCTTTTAATGCCCTCACAGCCAGAGTCGGAGCCACATCTGCAACTCCTACAAGCTCCATATCCTTTTGGAGCGCCACTCCGTCCGCCAGCCTCTGGCCTATCACTCCATAACCCACTACTCCTACCTTTACCAATTCTATCTCCTCCTATCATCTGTTAGTACTTATTTAATTTACGCTTATACTTAAACATGTTTTAAAGAGTATCTATTTATTTACAAGGAAGTTCAATGCCTTTGTCTCCGCTTCATTCAGTCCTACTGTGCTCACATAATATCCTTCTGCCCAAAAGTGACGACTTCCGAATTTGTATTTGTTTCCAGTACCTAATAAAACTTGATACGCTTATTTGGGGAGGTATACTTACCAGCACACGTACATGATCTCGCATGAGATGTCCCTCTACTATTTCTGCCCCCTTAAAACTGCATAGCTGTTTTATGATATCTCCTATACTTTCCTTATATTAACTACGAACTATTTTTCGTCTATATTTAGGTTGTAAAGGCGATGTAATATTCTCACACCTATTTTGTGTGTGACATATCGTTGCTTCTGTTAGCCATAAAATCACCTTTCCTCTCGTTATGATAGTAGCCTGAACAACTCTATCTAACGGAAAGGTGATTTTTTATACAACAATCGTTTTCGCACCCGAATAGCGGGTGGTTTATCGTTTCCCATGGCTCCTTCCTCTGCAGAGAAACTCATGCTCGACAGGCAAAAGCCTATAAATAAACTTGGGGGCACCACAATTCCGCTCTCATGTAAACTTTACTTGTTAGCTAACTTCAGTATATTAAGTACGTCTTCTTTGGTTAATTTAACAAGATTCCCGGTGGTCCCTTCAGCATTTCTTCTGCATTTATTTGCCATTTCCTCAAGTCGGTCGTCCGGCACTCCAAGCTCCTTCAGTGAAGTTGGCAGGCCTATTTCCTTAATAAAGCTCTCAAATCTTTTAATCCCTTCCAATGCCGTCCTTTCGGGGTTCTCAAAATCATATTCCACATCCCATACCCTCACAGCAAACTGGATAAACCTGTCCAGTCTCTGTTTATATACATATTTCATCCACGCGGGAAGAATGACTGCCAGTCCGGCTCCGTGGGCAACGTCATAAATGCCGCTAAGCTCATGCTCAATGGTGTGAGAAGCCCAGTCGGGAATTCTGCCCGTCCCTAAAAGGTCATTGTGCGCAATGGTACCCGCCCACATGATTTCGGCACGGGCATTGTAATCATCAGGTTTCTCCAGCACAATGGGAACATTTTTTATCATCGTCTTCAATACAGCTTCACACAGCCGGTCAGTTAAATCCGTATGTGTTACATTTGTAAAATATCGCTCTATCACATGAGCCATGATGTCCAAGGATCCGCTTGAAGTTTGAAAAGCAGGGAGGGAATATGTCAATTCCGGATTCATAATAGCAAATTTGGGTCTTGAAACATCTGAGTTGAATGACCGCTTATACCAGCCATCTTCCTTGGTCAACACGGAACTCCGGCTTGCTTCACTTCCAGCTCCGGCTATAGTTAGAACTACTCCAATAGGAAGGGCCTTTGAAGGCGTAGCTTTCCCTTCGTAAAAGTCCCATACATCCCCATCATATAAAACTCCCATGGCTATTCCCTTGGCGGTGTCAATGACGCTCCCCCCGCCAACAGCCAAAATAAAGTCGATTTTATTTTCACGGCAAAGTTTTATTCCTTCATGTACAAGGCCCAGACGAGGATTTGGCTTTACCCCCGGCAGCTCAAGGTAGTCCACTCCCGCCTCCTTTAAAGACCGGGTTACCTTGTCATAAAGCCCACTTTTCTTTATACTGCCTCCTCCATAACACAGCAGACCTTTGTTCCCTAATTTTTTCGCCTCTTCACCAACCTTGTTTTCAGCGCCTTTTCCAAAAATAATTTTTGTGGGACTGAGAAATTCAAAATTTTCCATACATTTCTACCTCCCAATAAATAAATAAATTAATTTTATATCAACCAAAAGGGTTATTCACCGCCCCGCAATGATCATTTTCGGGATGGACTTCGCCCCCTGGAAACATACTCAGTTAAGAAAGCCACCATATGGAAATGTACTTACTTTTCGATTACAAAAAATACCATCTTTGCTGCATTCATAATAAAACCATCCTAAAACTGCGGAACAGGCACATACTTTCTCATTTCGGGACAGCCTTTTTACCAGTCAGAGGCAATTGTTTTTCCTTAAAACTTCACAGGTCGTCCTATAAGCTTCCCTAATAACCCACTCCGCATCTTTTTTCCAGTATTCCGGACGGAAAGTTTCAATGGAAACCATGTCGTCATAACCAACTTCTTTCAAGACCGACAGGTAGTTGTCAAGGTCAATCGCTCCGTGGTCACAGAAGCATCGCTTATCCGGTCCCATCTCGTTTTCAGGCACATCGTCGGCGTTGTTGATGTGTACGGCAAATATCTTTTTAGGGTCAACTGTCTTTATTACATCAAAATTATTCAGCCTTCCGTTCATGTAAATATTGCAGGAATCAAAAACAAAGCCCACATTGTCACGGTTCACTGCCCGTACAATTTTATCGGCCTGTTCAACAGAACGGACACTGCAGCGCGGAGCGCCCACCAACTCGAAACACAGGTTCATCTCATATTCCGATGCAATATCCGAAAGCTTTTTCAGGATGCGCACGCAGTTTTGAAAAGTATCTTCCCAGCTACCCAAAAATGGTGTCGCATACGATCCTTCCCGCATAGGAGGCACAATGATAAAATAGTGTGATCCGATCTCCTTGCCAACCTTGCAGCCGAGCATAAAATCCTCCATGACAGCTTTTTGCTTTTCAGGATCGTCATCTTCACCGAACAACTCAGAATAAGTATACAAGGCATTAAAAGCATGAGGCTTTAGGTGGCTGTGCGCAAAGAAATTTTTCAAATCCCCCACAGTATGGGACTCCAAATAGGTACGTAACATATCCAGCCGAATTTCGATATAGTCAAAGCCACTCTTTTCGCAGAGCTCCAAGTCTTTTTCCAACGTAGAACAGCCTTTTGCAGTTGCTTCATTGTAACCGGTTTTCATACTTTTAACCTCTTTATAATAGAAATTTTGAAGTTACAGTTAATTGTTACTGATACTTATCGTAGCATACAATTTCTTCAAGCGATTTCCTTGGCCTAGGAGCCGGGTTTTCGGCTCCATAGCCCAGAGGAGTTAAGGCAACTACCCTTACATTTTCCGGAATTGATAACGCTTCTTTAACCATTTTTTCATCGAAGGCTCCGATCCAGCAAGTTCCAAGCCCTTGCTCATATGCCTCAAGAATCATGTATGCAGTGGCTATCGAGACATCGACGCTGTGCCGGTACTGTCCGCATTTCATAACCCCGTCAGCATCAGTCCCGCAGGCAACAATTATAATAGGAGCCTGGCTGATGAACTGATATATCTCGGTTGATTCTGCCAGTTTCGACCTCAATTCACTGTCTCTGACTACAATAAATTTCCAGTTTTGTCTGTTGCCGGCTGATGGCGACAATCGCGCAGCTTCCAGCACTTTATTGAGTTTCTCCTCTTCCACTGGTTTGTCTAAAAACTTTCTTATACTTCTTCTTCCGTATAAAGCAGTCATAACATCCATATTCTTTACACCCCAATAAAAGAAGCTTGGTCTGCATTTTTTAACTATACTAACACATTGAGCCTTCCTGGAATGAGTCGGTAGTGCAGCTTTAACTTTCAACAGTGTTGTTATTTATAATTATAAAACCCCCTACCTGTTTTCCTGCCAAGGAAACCTGCCCTTACCATCTTCCTTAATAACGGATGAGGCCTGTATTTGGAGTCTCCTGTTTCCTTATATAAAACTTCCATGATTGCCAGGTTTACATCGTTTCCTATAAGGTCAGCCAGCGCCAACGGACCAATAGGATGGTTGGCTCCAAGCATCATCGCACGGTCGATATCTTCAGCACTTGCTATCCCTTCCGCAAGTATTCCTACCGCTTCATTTATCATAGGTATAAGAATCCTGTTTACTACAAAACCCGGCGCTTCTTTTACTTCAACCGGCTCCTTCCCTATCTTGAGTGCAATTTCCTTGACCCTCTCGCATGTTTCATCCGACGTCTCCATACCACGGATCACTTCAACAAGCTTCATTACCGGCGCAGGGTTGAAAAAATGCATACCTATTACTTTATCCCGTCTTTTAACCCCAGATGCTATCTCTGTAATAGACAACGATGAAGTGTTTGTTGAAAAGATGGTATCCTGCTTGCATATGGAATCAAGCTTTGTAAACAGCTCCTTCTTCACTCCCATATCTTCTACGGCTGCTTCTACAACGAAATCACAGTCCTGAGCATCCTCAAGTTTTATTGTCTTTGTTATTCTTTTAAGGATATTCTCTTTCTCTGCTTCATCCAGCTTCCCTTTCTCAACAAGCTTTGACAAAGCTTTTTGAATCCCGGTATATCCTCTTTCTACAAATTCCTGCTTGATATCGCAGATTACAACCTCCATTCCTTTTGCAGCAAACACTTGCGCAATACCTGAACCCATTACGCCTGCACCTATTACAAACACCTTCATGCTCAGCCATCTCCTCTACCTGTTCTTAAATCCACTCAGCTTCGTCTTTTCAACAAATGCCTTCATAGCATCTTTTTGGTCCTGGCTTGCAAAGCACTGGGAAAACGCTTCCCGTTCATATGAAAGGGCAGTATCCAAATCGCATTCTACACCCCTGTTTATTGCAGTTTTACTGTATCTCACTGCAATAGGAGCGTTGGCTGCTATCTTTTTAGCAACAGCCATTGCTTCCTCAATCAACTTCTCAGGGGGCACTACTTTATTAACCAGTCCAATCTTCAAAGCCTCATCTGCATTTATACGTGATCCGGTAAATATCAGTTCCTTTGCTTTGCCAATCCCAATAACCCGGGCAAGTCTCTGAGTTCCTCCGAATCCGGGAATTATACCAAGTGTTACTTCAGGCTGACCGAATACTGCGTTCTCTGATGCTATTCTAATGTCACAACATAAAGCCAGTTCACACCCTCCGCCTAAAGCATAGCCATTTACCGCGGCAATTACCGGCTTTTCCATCAGCTCTATTCTCCTGAACACTTTATTGCCAAAGCTGCTAAATTCTCTTGCTCCATATACGTCCATGTCCTTCATCTCTGAAATATCCGCTCCGGCAACAAATGCTTTCCCTTCTGAACCGGTTATGATTACACAGTAAATATCCCTGTCATCTTCGATTTTGTCAATTACTTCATTAAGCTCCCTTAAGGTTTCATAATTCAAGGCATTTAATGCTTTTGGCCTTGAAATGGTTATTAACGCTATATGCTCCTCTTTAGCATATTGTACATTTCCCATTTATTCAGCCCCCTCTGCATTCTTCATCTCTTTCAATAATTGTAGCTTCACCCATCCCCCCACCTATGCAAAGTGTTGCCAGACCATATTTTTCATCTCTTCTTATCATTTCGTACAGTAGTGTGACAAGTATTCTCGCACCTGACGCTCCAATCGGATGCCCCAGTGCTATGGCACCACCATTCACATTTACTTTGGCCAAGTCTAGCCCGAGTTCTCTTATCACTGCGATAGACTGAGCAGCAAATGCTTCATTTACTTCGATCAGTCCCATATCATTTATTGAAAGTCCGGCTTTATCTAATGCTACCTTAACAGATGGAATAGGTCCCAACCCCATTACCGCAGGGTCAACACCCCTTGAACCATATGCTTTTATCTTTGCCATTGGCTTTAGACCATGTTTTTTTACAAAATTTCTACTTGCTATTATCAGAGCTGCTGCCCCGTCATTTATCCCTGATGAATTTCCTGCAGTCACTGTACCATCCGCTTTGAACGCAGGTCTCAGCTTTAAAAGCTTATCCAGAGAGGTATCCACCCTTATGTGTTCATCATTTTCAAAAAGTATAGGATCACTCTTCTTTTGAGGGACACTTACAGCAACTATCTCGTCTTTAAACCGTCCCTCTTCCCGTGCACTTTTTGCTTTCATATGGGACGCCAGTGAAAACTCATCTTGTTCCTTCCTGGTAATGCCGTATTTTTCCGCTACATTTTCCGCTGTGATCCCCATATGATAGTTGTTGAATATATCCCAAAGCCCGTCATGAACCATGTAGTCCTCAATTTCTGCGTTGCCCATTCTGGCTCCCCATCTGAGGGCCCTTACTATGTATGGCGCAGTGGACATGCTTTCCATGCCCCCTGCTACCACACATTCAGCCTCTCCGGCCTTAATTGCCTGTGCTGCCAGGTTTACCGCTTTAAGTCCTGAACCACATACTTTATTGAGCGTCATGGAAGGAATTTCTACAGGTATACCTGCACCAATTGCCGCCTGCCTCGCAGGATTTTGCCCCTGTCCTGCCTGCAGTACATTTCCCATAATTACTTCATCTACAGACTCATTTGGTACATTAGCCCTCTTAAGCGCTTCCTTTATTACAACTTCACCGAGCTTTACAGCAGGTACGTCCTTGAGACTTCCGCCAAATGTACCAATGGCAGTTCTTGATGCACCTATAATATATGCTTCCTGCATAAATCATCTCCTCTTCCTTTCCAAGACCTTCTCAACTTTTTCCGCGATATCCTTTGCAGTCATCTTATACCTTTCTTTTAAGTAGTCTACAGGACCCACTTCTCCAAATTCATCCTGTGATCCTATTCTTTCCATTGGCACTGGATAATTTTCTCCTATTACTTCTGCTACTGCAGATCCCAATCCATTTATAACATTGTGATTTTCAGCAGTAACAATAGCCCCTGTCTCCATTGCGCAGCGTATTACTGCTTCCTTATCCAAAGGCTTTATCGTGAACATATCCAGTACCCTTACCGATATTCCCTTTTCTTTCAGCATATCTGCTGCCTTTATGGCCTCAGCTACACACAGTCCTGCCGCTATTATCGTTACGTCCTTACCATCTCTCAGCTGGATTGCCTTCCCTATCTCAAACGTTGACCCTTCTTCGTAAACTTTTACAGCATTCTTTCTTACCAGCCTTATGTAGAACATTCCATATTTGTCCGCTACCTGTTTTACAATATCCTTTAATACGACGGAATCGGTCGGCTCTATTACCGTCATGGTAGGTATTCCCCTCATTATGCCCAAGTCTTCAAAAGGCATATGAGTTCCGCCGTTTAATGAAGCTGTTATTCCAGGGTCGCTTCCTATTATCCTGACATTTAACTTTGCATAGGCGCAGGATACAAATATTTGATCACAAGCCCTCCTTGTGCAGAAGGTTGCGAAAGTATGGGCATAGGGGATTTTTCCTGTTGCAGACAGTCCTGCAGCAACCCCATACATATTGGCTTCCTGAACTCCACAGTTGATTGTTCTTTCAGGGAACCTTGCGGCAAAGGGCTTCATACCCATTGCGCCCATCAGATCTGCGTCAAGGGCTACAATATTTTCATTTTTTTCAGCAAGCTCTATTAGCGTTGCACAATATGCATTTCTCATTTCCACATTCTCAGGAACATTTTCCTTAGCTATAATTACGCTCATTTATTTTCACCATCCCATTCCAGATTCTTCCATTAACACTCTTCCAATGCCTTAAGCTGATCCTCAAACTCTGCAAGAATCGATTCCAGCTCTTCCTTCGAGACATTGCAATTATGGTTTTTGAGGCTTCCCTCGTACGCTTTGACGCCCTTACCTTTTATGGTATTGAGTATGATCATTGACGGCTTTTCTTTTTGCGCTTTTGCCTTGCTGATAGCTTCGTAAATTGCTACCACATCATGACCATCAATACTCTGAGTAAACCAACCGAACTCCTCGAACTTCTTTCCCAGGTCACCAAGTTCACATATGTCTTTTGTATACCCATCCAACTGCTGCTTGTTGTAATCAACAAATGCTATCAGATTACTTAACTTCCTGTGCGCGGCAAACAAGGCCATTTCCCAGACCTGACCTTCATCACATTCGCCGTCACCGAGAATCAGATATGTGTAGCTGTCTATCTTACTCATTCTATTGCCAAGAGCAACACCGGCTGCAGTGGACGCTCCCTGACCAAGGGAACCTGTTGTCATGTCAACTCCGGGAGTCTTATTCCTGTCACAATGGCTTGGGAGAGTAGTCCCTGGCCTGTTGAGGGTCAAGAGATTTTCCATTGGGAAAAAGCCCTTTAGAGCAAGCGCTGCATAAAGCGCGGGGCCTGCGTGACCTTTGGACATAACCAGCCAATCCCTTTCCCTCCACCTTGGGTTTTTGGGATCAATTTTCATTACTTCTCCATATAATACCGCCAATACATCTGCTACCGACAGTGTTCCTCCTACATGTCCTACCCCAAGATGGCCTATCGCTTTCATAGCTTCCATTCTTATCTTTATTGCAAATTTCTTTAATTCCTTCACCTTGCTATCATTCAGCATATTATCACCTTCAATCCAATTTTTTACTATTTATATTTTGCTTTGAACCTTTTTTCCCATTCTTCTATCAGTTGAGGCCTGAAGTTGGGATGTGCAATTTCTATTAATGCCCTTGCCCTATCCCGCAAGGTTTTTCCTTTAAGCTGCGCTATTCCATACTCTGTTACAACGTAGTTCACATCGCATCTATTCGTTGTAACTGCCGCGCCATGATCGAGGAAAGGTACAATCTTGGAAATTTTCCCGCCAGCTGCCGTGGAAGGTATTGCGATTATAGCTTTTCCACCGGGAGCCATATTTGCGCCCCTGACAAAATCAACCTGACCGCCTACAGCACTGATTTGCTTCAAACCTATGCTCTCGGATGCAACCTGGCCCATTAAGTCCACCTGGACACATGAATTGATAGAGACCATCTTATAATTCTTCGCAATGACTGCGGGATCATTCACATACTCTACCGGTGCCATATAGAACATTGGATTATCATCTGCAAAATCATAAAGCTTCTTTGTCCCCATCAAAAAGGTAACAACAATTTTACCCTTATGCAAGGTCTTCTTCTTGTTTGTAATGACACCAGCCTCTATCAGGTCCACAACACCATCTGAAATCATTTCAGAATGGATTCCCAGATCCTTTTTCTTATCCAGGAACATAAGTATTGCATCAGGTAAGGAACCTATACCTAATTGCAGCGTCGAACCGTCTTCAATTAAAGAAGCACAATTCTCACCAATGGCTTTTTCTACATCACTGACCTTGGATGGCTGTAATTCAATAATAGGATGTGAAACCTCAACGAAGTAATCTATATCTGTGACATGTATGAATGAGTCACCCATGGTCCTTGGCATTTGGTCATTTACCTCAGCAATGACCATTTTTGCGCATTCCGCCGCTGTCTTGGTATAGTCCACCGATACACCCAAACTACAATAACCATGCTTGTCAGGAGGACTTACCTGCAGAAGGGCTACGTCCACATCCAAATAGCCTTCACTAAATAACTTTGGTATTTCAGAGAAATAGCACGGAGTAAAGTCTCCTCGCCCTTCAAAAATGGCATCCCTGGCCGGAGCCCCTACAAAAAGTGAATTATGCCTGAAGTATGGTTCCATTCCCGGTTTGCAGTATTCTCCCTTTCCCATGCCAACCATGTGCACTATTTCAACATCCCTATACCTCTCTCTGTTCTGTACCAGGGTATCAATTAACATGCTCGGCTCACCTACGGCATGGCCAAAAACTACCCTGTCGCCGGATTTGATTTTCTCTGCCGCTTCTTGTAAAGTTATACATCTGCTCTTATAATACTCCTGCCAACTCATTTGACCACCTCAGTTTCTCTTATTTGCTGCCTTACTAATTTTTTTAATAAATCACATGCTTTTAAATAATCGCCATCACTTACGATAAAAACCAGCCCATTCTTTGACCTTAATTTGGCGTAATCTGCACAGCAACTTCTACATCCGGCTACCACCAGAATTACATCATATGTCTGGTCAATATCTACTGCTTCAAATGTTAATTGACCAGCAAATTCACTTTTCAGCCTTTTTACAATCTCGCTTCTGTCATACGCAGGGTTACAGCCTCCACAATACTTAATACTTACTTTCACGCTCTTTCTCCTACCTGCTCCTGTTAAGTATTTTCTTTGCAAATGCAATCATATCTTCACTTACATTGCTTTCCAAAACCACGTCTGTCACGCCAGGTATATTCTGAACAAGCTCAGTTTTAATAAGGTCTTCAAGTGTAAGCCTTGCGGAGGGACAGCCGCTGCAATGACCTACCAAAAGGACTTTTACCACACCATCCCGTATGCTGGTCACCTTGATATCACCGCCATGGCTTGCCAAATACGGTCTGACGTTTTGATCCAGAACCTTTTCAACAATATCACGCATGAGCTGTCACCTCCGAAGTCAGATGTATTCTTTCTAGTCTTTGATTCTTGCAATTTTCTTGGCCAGTTCTTTCTTCATGGCAAGATTTCCCTGTCTCGATATCATGATCCTTTGTGCCTGTGGCGAACCTGCCCCGTGCATAGACTCAGTACGATAACCCACTGCTGCTGTGCCGAGTGTAAGATTTTCAATGAGCCTTAATATTCTCATACGGTTTTCTGTAGGAACAGATGCCACACCCTTCAGATATTTTTCTATATAGGGACCGATTTTTTCGTTCCTCAGATCCTTTTCCGAAGGCATGGTTACCATAAGGCCACCTGCAATATCTTCAGCCAGCCTTGCTATTTCATATGGGAACCTTGTGACATTCTGCTTACAAACATTTGCCAGCAACAAATCTATCTGATAGTTTCCTGCCTCTGTCGGGTAGCCTTCTGAAGAGCATGCAATTCCGCAACAGTATAATGTTTCATTGAGATGGGTCATTTCGATAAGCTTGTCCTTAATGTGTGAAGCCTTAGCAACGCCGTTGTAATCTGCTGCAAGTGCTGCGGCTCCGATTAAAACATCTCCAACCCCTACCTTGCAGCCGCCATAACTCTGCCTGTGGTATCCTGCAAATCTCTCTACCAACATACCGGCAAATTCAGTTTCCCCATTTAAGAATATCCTTTCATTGGGTACGAAGACGTTGTCAAAAATCACCAGTGCCTCATGTCCTCCGAACTCTTTGTTCCCTACGTCTATATCTGCGCCTTCTTCCAATTTACGTGTGTCGCAGGACTGACGGCCGTATATCATAAATATACCTTCGGTATCTGTAGGAACTGCGAAGGAAACAGCCCAATCCTTGTCTTCAGGCTTCATAGATATTGTAGGCATTACGATAACTTCGTGGGAGTTTACCATTCCTGTCTGATGTGCTTTTGCGCCTCTTACGACAATTCCATCCGGTCTTCTTTCTACAACTCTTAAATATAAATCTTTATCTGCCTGCTGGCTCGGAGACAATCCACGGTCACCCTTTGGATCAGTCATGGCTCCGTCTACCGTTAAATCGTTCTTCTGGACATATTCCCAATATTTTTTGAAGTTTTGGTGATAGTTTGTACCGCATGCCTTGTCCACTTCATACGTAGTACTATAGAGTGCATTGGCTGCATCAAGTCCTACACACCTCTGGAAACAGGATGCTGTAGTTTGCCCCATCAGCCTCAGCATCTTAACCTTTTTAATTAAATCTTCCGTACTTTGGTGAAGATGTGTAAACCTGTTGACCTTCTCTCCCGTCAAGTTGGAAACAGCGGTCATCAAATCTTCGTACTCTGGATTCTGTGCCAGTTCATAAGTCATTGCAACAGAATTCGTTGACGGGCGAATTATTGGATGGTCGACTGGATTTTCAACCAGCTCGCCAAACATATATACTTTAAGTTTCAGCTTACGTAAACTTTCAATATACTGTTCTTTTGTCATCAATGCCATTATTATCCACCCTTTCAATTAAATAATATATTTATACACTAACAGAGAAATTAGTACAGTCTTCTGTAAATACCCATGATATCATCTCTGCTCAAGAAGGTATAATTGTTGACCAGAAGTCTCTGCTGTGTTTCTATTACGCTGTCTGTGAAGAGCTCTATCTCTTCTTCTTTCATTCCGTATTCTCTGAGCGCCTTTCTGGTTATTAAACCGCTAAGCACTTTTTCAAGATCATTGTATACATCATTTTCGTCCTTCGAATTAAGTACTGTAGCAAGAATCTTATTCAGTTTTCTAATCTTACCGTCTGGCTTCAGCCTGTTGTATGTCTTGAACACCTCTATAAAGAACTGGTAGTTGGCTTCACCATGTGGCACATGATATCCGCCTCCCAGAGGGTACGAAAGTGCATGTACCGCTCCTACCCCGGTATTTCCGAAGGCAATTCCGGCATATGTGCTGGCCACAACAAAATCATCCAAAATTTCAAATCTGTAATCCTGGCCTTTTTCAAGTATTGCAAGGTAACCTTTTATGATTTTATTCATGGCGTCAACGCTGAACAACTCTGTAAAGCTATTGGATTTGGGAGAGACAAATGATTCTACGACGTGAATTAAAGCATCTACTGAACTAAATACAAAAAACTTGTAAGGTAAACTCTTCACAAGTTCAGGTATCAATACCGCATAATCTGCGTAAAGTTCATCTATTGCCAGCCCCATTTTTGTTTTCTTTTCTTTTATTTCCGCAATGGACACATTTGTAACTTCACTGCCGGTTCCACAGGTTGTCGGGATTATTATTAATTCCTTATCTTTTATTAAAGGTACCCGTTTTTCAAATAAATCAATGGTTTTCTTCGCATCCTTTAAAACCAAAAGCTTGGCAATGTCTATTACCGAACCTCCACCCACTGCTATTATCCTTTTATAATTCTTCTGTCCGACTACATTGAAAACCTGATCGATTATGGTATTGGAAGGTTCGCCCATACCATATTGCTCCTGGAATTCGAAATCACATTCCAGGTTTAACTGCTTCATTACAGGCTCATAAATAAACTTATGCGTAAAGATAAGGTCTCCCTTTCCCACTGCGAACTCTTTCGCAAATTCCTGAAATTTGTCAAATTTATATATCTGCGGTTTTATAAACAATTGTTTCATACATATCTCCCTTTCTATTCCGTTGTTCTCGGATGCAGCAATATTTTTATTCCTTCCTGATTTTCTGCCAACTGGAACGCCTCTTCCCATTTTTCCAAAGGAAAATGGTGTGTTATAATTGGTTCGGTCTTAATTCTACCCTTTGATATCATGTCGAGTGCGACCTCCCAATTATTCCAGTTGTGCCCGAATGTACCGATAAGGCTTATTTCTTTGGCGGTTAGCAGTGAATACTCGATTTCAAGGCTCTGTTTTGTAAGGCCAACCTGAACCAGCTTGCCTTTTTTCTTTAACATCGTCATTCCACTACGTATCGCCGAAGCCGCTCCTGTACAATCATAGACCACATCCGCACCTTTTTGCCCCGTCAGATCATTTACAAATTTGATAATATCGACTTCCTGTACGTTTACACAATAATCTATCCCAAGTGCCCCGGCAGCCTCCAGTCTCTTTTTGTCTGCCGATGTGCCACATATAACTACTGTCACACCCATGCTTTTAGCTACCTGTGCAACAAGGAGCCCTATGGGCCCCGGTCCCATAACCACTACAATGTCCGTAGGGTAGAGTGTGACCTTGTCCAGGACAGCATGAACTGCCACAGCAGCGGGCTCACAGAGGGCACCACTGTCAAAGCTGACATTCTCCGGCAGCTTATGGATTATACCTTCACGTACAACACAGAAGTCTGCAAATGCACCATTTACTCCGTAGCCTATAGACAATCTCTCAGGGCACATCAAGTAGCTTCCGGTATTACAGTAGTAACACTTCCCGCATACTACCTGAGCTGTTTCAGAAACCACCCTGTCGCCTACCTTTACTCCCTTGACACCATCGCCAACTTCTGCTACAATTCCACTGTACTCGTGTCCTAATATTACCGGTGGGTTGCTCCATGTATCACCATGAAATATCTTTATATCAGTTCCGCATATTCCTGCAGCCATCACTTTAATTTTTACTTCTCCTCGGCCGACGACTGGTTCCTCCACATCTTGCAGAACTACATTTCCTTTTCCTTCCTTTGTTTTTATCACTGCTTTCATGGCTTCCATCCCCCCTTTGCTATATTAATTTTTGGTTTCTATTTTTATATCTATAGTTTCTTTTTTTTCATACCAATTCCTTTGACCACAGAGCTAATGTAATTTTCGTAATTTTGTACTTTTGGAGCTATACAAACTATAAAATAATTTGTAAACTGCTTTACACAATGATAAAATAAATAACTGCATGCCAATAAAATGGCAAAACAAAAGCATCAATAGACCACATAAAAAGTATTTTCGTAGACAATACTCGGTCTACATTGGCAAATCTACATATATCTGTAAAATTAAATGGGTAGATACCAGCTCTATTATTGTTAAACTGGTGATAGCCACATAAACATTTTCCTGTAAGTAGGGAGCGGCTGCTGTAAGAGCTTTTCCGTCGCTATCCCCGGAAAATTTGAAATGGCAGGACATAGAAGCTGTGGCACTGATAACACTATCAGGCTTTTCCTTCTATGTCCTCTTTTATAAAGGCAGACTATATACCACCATATCTATTTTTCTTTGCAGAAAAACGCGTTAACTATGCACGAAACAGGTTTGCCAGCCATTACTCCGGCAAAACACCTATCATGGCAGGCAAGACAAAATCTAATTTTGTCCTGCCTGTCCATATCCGTGCCACTTCTTCCGTCTTGTTTACAAAAGCCTCAATTTCTTATATTGTCAGCTTCCTGCATGTAACATCCGGCCTCCACTAATTTTGGGTTCCTGATAGCGCGACTAGTTTTCCAACAATTTCCATTATATTAATATTTTACCAATATATGAACTCATTTACGTAAACTACCCTGTAGGCATTAAATCCCCAAATATGCCTTTTTCAGACCTTCGTCACGTAACAGGTCCTTGCCAACACCCTCCATAGTGACCTGTCCACGCTCAATAACATATGCCCAGTCTGAAATTTGCAAAGCCTTGTAAACGTTCTGCTCAACAATCAAAACAGCAGTACCTCTTTGGCGCACCTTTTCGATCGTCTCAAAAAGCTCAGCAACCAAAATAGGTGCCAATCCCCATGATGGCTCATCCATAATAAGCAATTTAGGATTTGCCATCAGAGCGCGCGCCGTCGCAACCATTTGCTGTTCACCACCAGACAGAGTACCCGCCAATTGTTTTGCGCGCTCCTTAAGACGTGGGAAGATGGTGTACACCTCCTCCATATTTCGCTCCCTTGTTTTGCGGTTCTGGGGAAGGCAGGAACCAATGTGCAAATTCTCTTCTACCGTCATATTGCTAAAGAGCTGTCTACCCTCTGGTATAAGTACAATTCCGGCACCACAAATCTTATCGGGCGGCAACCTGCTGATATTCTGGCCATCGAATATGATTTCTCCGCTGGTTGGTTGAATCATACCTACAATCGTTTTCAAAAGGGTGGTTTTGCCAACACCATTTGCCCCAACTATAGCCACAATTTTATTGTCAGGAACCTCAATGGAAATTCCATTAACAATCTGGATATCGCCATAACCGGCATAAACATTTTTCACACTAAGCATTTACATAATCCTCCCCCAGATAAGCACTTATGGCGCGCTTGTCATTAGCAACCTCTTCAGGAGTACCTTCAAGAAGCTTTTCACCGCGGTGCAGCATAAATATTTTATCGCATAGGGACATAATGGTTTTTATATCGTGCTCGATAATTATTATAGTAATGCCCGAATCGCGCATCTTTCTGATTACTTCAACTAACTCAAGTTTTTCCTGTGGGTTACAGCCTGCCATAACCTCATCAAGCAGAAGAAGTCGAGGCTGTGTCGCAAGCGCTCTTGCAACCTCCAGTTTTTTACGGTCCACTGTCGTTGTATTGTGGGCTACTTGATCCCGTCCGCAAGTCATGCCTAAAAATTCATATATCTCTTCTGCTTTTTCCCGGGCAACTTTACAGTTCTTCGTTTTTAAGAATGCGCCTACCATGATATTCTCGATGACAGTCATATCACCAAACGGCTTTACAACCTGAAAGGTTCTTGCCAGACCCATATGTGCCATCTGGCTTGCCTTGAAATTTGTAATATCCTTGCCTTCAAAGTAAATTTTTCCCGATGTTGGAGGAAATGTACAAGCTATCATATTGAACAGTGTGGTTTTCCCAGCGCCGTTCGGCCCGATCAAGCCTACGATGGAATGATATTCGACCTCACCGCTGAAATTTTGCACCGCTTTTAATCCTCCAAAATGCTTGCTAACATTTTCAAGCTTGATAATCGCTGACACATCCATTCCTCCAATTTACAAATTTGCTGTCTCGGGTTTTTTGTTACCCTTGCCCAGCATCTTCCAAAATCCTCTTTCCAACCATTTAAGAAATCTCATCACGTAGTCGTGAATACCGTTTGGCATAAAGAACACAACAAACATCATGATGACACCGTAGATGAACAAATGCAGCCCAGGCACTTTACCACCAAAATATTCAGAGAGCAGTTCACTAATAGGTACGAGGAGAATTGCACCAAACAGAGGACCAAAAACAGTACCCTGACCGCCAATCAAAGCAATTAGCGCAATCTGAACCGACAAATCGCCGCCAAAGATTCGATCGGGTCCTACATAACGGTAATACTGTGCATAAAAAGTGCCGGCAAAAGCGATCATGAAAGTACTGATTGCCATAGCGATCAACTTATACCGCGCAAGCGGAATACCCAGTGATTCTGCTGCATCGGGATCGCTCTTTATTGCTGTAAGGTAGTAACCCAACTTGGTCGTTTTAATGCGGTAGGACACGATAAGCCCTATCACCACGAAACACGCCATTATATAATAGTAGGTGGTTTTGTTGGCGAATTCAAAGGCAAGTGGCTGAAATCCCGTCTGTGGAAGAAGCAACCCCATCGAACCTTTTATATCTATACCGAAAAAGTATTCATTATTTAATACCCAAATACGGACAATTTCACCCAAAGCAATGGTTGTAAGGGCAAAATACGGACCTTTCAGCCTGAAACATGGATATCCGACCAGGACACCACACATACACGTAATCGCCGCACCGATAAACATGCCAATCCATGGAGAAAGATTTGCGTGAATCAGCAGCAGAGTCGAAATATAAGCGCCAAGGCCGACAAATACTGCATGCCCAAGGGAAAGTACCCCTACAAATCCACAAACGAGGTTCCATGCTATAGCTGCATAGGCATAAAACAGAACCATTATAAGAATATTCTGCTCATAAGTTCCGAAGGGTAACGGTGCTACGAGAAGCAGCACCGCACCAACAATCAGAAATAATTTGTTTTGGAGGAAATCTCCTGCTGTCTTTGATTTCATATTTTCTATTCCTCCTGTCTCTTATAGCTTGCCCATTAGGCCTTTAGGCCTGACGACAAGAACTATAATGAATAATAAGAATGATAACATCGAGGCGGAAGTAGTTGTTATGAACTGCGCGCCAACGCTTTCAATCAAACCAAATATAAAACCGCCCAGAAGTGCCCCGGGGATGCTCCCAAGGCCGCCAAGAACAACAATCAGGAAAGACTTTGTTCCAAAGGTAGAACCAATCTGTGGTTGGACGAAGTAAAATTGTGAGAGGCATGCGGCCGCTATGCTAACCGCAGCCGCACCCAAACCAAAGGCGATACCATAGGTCTTGTATACGTCCACTCCACAAAGAGCAGCTGCATCCCTGTTTTGGGAAACTGCTCGAATTCTCTTTCCAAGTTCTGTCTTATTGGTAATAAACCAAAGGAGTCCCGCAAGCACAAAGCTGGCCACAAACGCTATCACTCTTGATAATTGAGTAACAAATGTTGCATCTCCCAACACTATGTTTGTCTGGCTGGCTTTGGTATCCAATGTCCTGTAATTTGATCCGAAGATCATCATGAAAAGGTTGTCCAGCGCATACCATAAGCCAATAGTAATGAGCATAACGCTTGTTGGTTCAACCACCGACGCACGCTCTCTTATAATCAGGGGTTTAATAAGGACTGTCAAAATGACATATCCTACCATAAACATAATGGGTGCGACAATAACAATGCCCATGTATGGATCAATACCCCACAATTCATAAAGACCGTAGTATGCAAAAACGGAAACCATCAGTAAAGAGCCGTGTGCGAAGTTAACAATTCGTGTAACTCCGAAAATCACGCTCAAACCCAGCGCAATGGCACCATATGCTCCTCCAAGCAGTATGCCATGCGGTATGGAAATCAAAATGCTTTGCAACATGTCCGTTTTTCCTTTCACTATAAAATATTATTTCTTCTTTACGTTTGCGGCTCTTGTATCAAAATCATCAGGAATCGGAACAATAGCTTTTGCACCCGGAGCCCTGTTCTGAATAGGTGAAAGTCCTACAGGAACACCATTCTGGTACTGAACGATTGTACCGGTAGAGTAAGTGTTCTGACCATTTTCGTCGAATTTAATCCTAGGATAACCGCTAAGGATAACACGACAATCTTCTGAATTCTGGATATCAAGATTTCTCAGCGCCTCTTTTATCTTCGCTTTATCTGTGGAACCTGCCGCTTCAAGAGCCTCATATGCAACATATGCTGCAGTCCAGCCCTGTGCAAAGAAGCTGTTGAGCTCATAACCTTTTTCTGCTTTTACTTTTTCAGCCAGTTCTGCAATCCACTTATGATTGAGCGGACCACTGACATCCCAGTCTTCCTGCACGAAGTGATACTCGTATGCCTTCGGTTCTACCGCCTTGAAGAAAGCCGGGTCTTGTTCACCGCCACCAACAGACCATACTCCCAACGGAGGATTCACTCTGTTAGCGATCAATCCATTTGCAAATACAATCATCTCAGGAGTATAGAAAGATACATTTATAACATCCGGATTTGCATTTTTAATTTTCAAGATCTGGGAGCTCATGTCAGACTGACCAACAGTTACAGGTTCGTCAAGTACGCACTTCCATCCGCGCTCGTCTGCGAACTTCTTCCAGGTTTTTGCATTATCGCTTCCCCAGTCGGTTGACTCATAAATCAGTGCGTAGGTTTTCATCTCCACATTATTCTCTTCACAAATTAAGTCAATACCTTTCAGCATTTCTTCAACATCATAAGTTGCCTTGTTGTTAACACGGAAAACCCAGTCATAGCCTCTTTCAGTAATCTCGTTTTTAACCCCGCCTTGGCTTATAAAAGGAATCTGATTTCTTTGTGCAGCTTCTGCACAAGGGAACGTAACCGCACTGTTGTATGCTCCTATAATCATGCAGACGCCTTCTTTGGTTGCCAAGCGTTCTACCTGGTTCGCACCTACATCCGGCTTGGTTTCAGAGTCAGCAACTACAGGAACAATCTTCGCTCCGCCCATTGATTTGATACCGCCGTTGGCGTTGATCTCTTCAATTGCCATAAGCGCACCATCATTGTGCTGCTGTCCAATTGTAGCACTACCACCGGTAAGAGGCCATACAAAACCAATTTTTACTTCCCCACCACTGTTAGCCGATTGCCCAGCTTGGGCTGAAGTAGCTTCTTTAGATTCACCGGCTGACTGATTGCTTGAAGCAGAACTGGATTCTGCCGGTGCCTTACTACCACCACAGGCACTAAAAAGTGATGCTACCATTACCACCGTAATTATTGTGCAAATAATCTTCACTAGATTCCTTTTTTTCATATACTATTTTTCCCCCTTTTTTCAGTTTCTTTGTGATCATTTGATTAATTTACTTCTTCCGACAATGACAGCAAATATTTGAGTCCTACACCTTTTGAATATAGCTCAAAAGCTTCTTGCCAGCGTTCCAACGGAACAATCTTGCTGATCAACGGCCTCAACTGAATCTTTCCTTTCTCAACCAGGTCAAGCGAGCGTTTCCACCAAACGGTCTTTTGAGCAAAAGTACCAAAGACATCCAGTTCCTTCAGGGTAATAAGATTCATGTCGAGGGTGGTTGCCTGTCCCGTTAGACCGACTTGTACATATCTCCCTCCTTTCCGTATAATATTTAGAGCCATATTGATTGCAGAAGGCGCACCCGAGCACTCAAATACTACATCTGCACCGAATTCTGCAAATGTCGCTTTGATTTTTTCCTCCGCATTTTCATCATCAGAGTAAGCGACAAAGTCTGCTCCCAGCTCTTTTGCAAGCTGTAAACGTTCTTCATCGCATTTCCTGCCCACCACAGTCACGCGCCCTCCGCATAGTACCGCAAGCTGAAGACACATCAGACCAATTGCTCCGGGGCCAGTGATTAAAATTCTGTCACCTGCCGTTATGTTTCCTTTTTCAAGCACTGCTTGTGCACAGCAAGCCAAAGGTTCTGTCATAGCCGCTTCCCGCAAGCCTACATTATCCGGAATAATATGCAGGTTTTTTGCCGGAACGACTATATATTCTGCCATTGCGCCATCTACGCCACTGCCAATTGATTTTCTATCCGGGCACAGGTTTTTACGCCCTGTCTGGCAATATAAACAGTGTCCGCAGGTAATGTAATAGGTTTCACTTACGACCCTCTTCCCAACAAGACATGGGTCTACACCTTCGCCCACCTGGTCTACGATACCGGAAAATTCATGCCCAAGCGTAACAGGAGGATTTGTTTTGTAACCACCGTCATCTTTAAGAATATGAATATCGGTACCGCAGATTCCGCTGTAGGAGACCTTTATTCTCACCTGCCCGGGAGCAGGATTGGGAACTTGGCGTTCCATTATTTTCACTTTTTGTGGGCCAGATTCATACTTAACAAGTGCTTTCATTCTCTTTTATCCTTCACTTCCTATTGGAATAGACCGGCGCTTATTTTTTAAACTCCGGAAAATCAAAGTCCTCATGGAACGCATATCCCGTCGCCTTCTGCACTGGCGCATAGAAGCAAACCATATGCAATGGCTCGTCTTCGCAATTCCAAACCATATGAGGGACTCCCTGCGGGAAAAAGACGAGAGAACCCGGTTCAACTTCCGAAATTTCATCGCCTACTTTTACCTTGCCTTTTCCGGAAATTACGTATACCGTTTCTTCCCCGTCCGGATGTGAATGTGCCGGCTTTGACCGCTTATGTGGTTCATAAACTACTGTACACACCGATGAATATTTGCCGCCACTGATTTCGGGCGTCATGATCCATCGTACCGTTCTACCCTCTAATTGCGTTGCCTTGCCTTCACGTTCATGGAAAAATACCCTATTCTGCACCTATTCTCCCCCCCCACTAATAGTATTAATTATATTGAGAAATAAACTAATAACCTAAGTTATTAGCTCTTAACTATTTAGTTGTTCCCTCTGCCAAGAATAACAGGGCAAACCGCTTTTTACGCAAAAGAAAACATTATTTTGGCACATCGTTTTGATTCCTTAAGTGCCATAGCTTCATCAACTTGATTTAAATTGAACTTGTGCGATATCAAAATGTCAAAAGGTACATAGGTTTTGCCCATACAGTCTATTACACGCTGAAACGAGTTTTTGGAATAGCCATAAGAAGTAATCAGGTCTTTTTGACTTTTAACCATTGAGCCCAAGTCTATTTCTACTGTGGAGTCAAATTCCCCGGCAACGATAGTTTTCCCGTTTCTTTTTGTAATGTCAATACACTCCTGAATCGTCTCCCTGTCGCTGCTGGTGTTGAATGTAACATCGAATCCTTTATTATATGTAATATCCGCCGCTGCCAGTTCCATATCAAGCATTTCGATGTTTAAACAATCTTCTGCTCCCAATCGTTTGGCAATACCAAAGTTTTCAGCATCATGCCCTTTCCCAAAAACCCAGACCCTGGCGTTAGCCACGGATGCAAAGTAGCATATACCAAGCCCTATAGGGTCACACCCAATAATCGATACCTTTTTCCCAAACAGGTTTCCTCCATGCTCTACTGTCTGATTACTTATAGCCAGTGTTTCAGTCAAAGCAGCTATATCATAACTGACATTATCATTTATTCTATAGCAGGAGTTTTCGCTCACCACCACATATTCAGCAAAGGCTCCATTACTGAAAATGCCTATTGGTCTATTATTTTCACATAAGGATATTAAACCCTTCTTGCACAAATAACATTCTCCGCAACCTACGCTCGACATACAGGTGACCCTGTCACCACATTTTACTCTGGTCACATTTTTACCAACTTCAACAACCTCTCCGGAAAATTCATGTCCCGGTATTAAAGGCAGATACTTTTCAACCCACTGAAATGAAAGCCCCCAATTATATATTTGGAAATCGCTTTCACCTATTCCTGAAGCCATGACTTTCACTACAACTTCATTCAATCCTGGAACAGGATCTTCTACTTTCATGTACTCCAAGCCTTTTTCTTGCCTTACCTTAACTAATGCCTGCAAAGAGCTTCACTCCAATGTAGTAAGTCCTAGATTTTAATTAAAACTTTAAAATGTTCCTGGTCTTCTATAGAAAATTTTATAGCTTCTTCTGCCCGGTCCAACGGGAACTCGTGTGTTATCAGCTTAACCAGCATATCGTTCATAACACCGCTTTTCAGAATTTCAATAGCCGCCGCGAAATTGATTTGTGAATGAATTCTCACACCTTTAATTTCCAGTTCTTTTGCCATTATACTTCCAACATCAACCGGATATTTGTCTGAAGCCACACCAACTATTAATATTGTGCCCCCTATTTTAGCTGCCTGGGTCATCAATTCGGCTCCCGGCCTTGTTCCTGAGACTTCGTATACTATATCGAATCCTTTTCCATCCGTTTGATCAAGAAGCTTCGGCAGCAAACCATCCTCAGTCGGATTAATCACTGTAAAGCCTAAATCTTCAGCGAACTTTATCCTATATTTATTAACTTCAGTGATCACTATTTTTGATGCTCCATTGAGCTTAGCAACCATAGCAATCAGTACACCTATAGGGCCCCCTCCGATAACAAGTACCGTTTGCCCTACTTTCAGGTTGCTTGCCCTCACATCATGCACTGCAACAGCCAATGGTTCAGTCAATGCGGCCAGTCTGAGGTCCACTCCATCCGGAAGCCTATATACTTTTCTTGCAGGAACTTTTATGTATTCTGCAAAACATCCAAAGTCATGAACTCCTAATATGGTCAGCTTTGAACATACATTATCTCTTCCCTGAATACACAAATCACATACTCCGCAGGATTTAATAGGCTGAACAAGTACATAATCTCCTGCTTTAAGGTCTGTTTCTTTGTCAGTATTCATTTCAACCAATTGACCGACAAACTCATGTCCCGGTACCAAAGGGTACTTCGCCGTAGGGTGTTCACCGCGATATACATGAATATCCGTACCGCAAATACCCGCATATTTGACTTTTATTAACGCTTCATCCCGTTCAGGCTTTGGATTTGGTAATTCCTCAACTGAAACCTCTTTAGCATTTCTAAACAAAACACCCTTCACACTAATAACCCCCTGCATAATTATTGCATCGCTGCAATAACATTTTTAATTTGTGTTTTAAATTGCGTTTAAATTTTGGCCATACAAAAAAATTAATTGTCTTTAAGTAAACGACGCTAATATATTCTCTGAATTGTGACTTTTACCCTTTGACCATTCTTTCAATTTATTTTTACCGTATTTGTACGTTTGGATAATAATTAGCAAATATAGAAAGCTGGCGGTTATTGTCATTTTGGATTAACCTGTCACCGCAGAGACATAATGGCCTATAACGGTAGGTAGAAATGATCTGTACCAAACCAGCAGCTACCACAGAAACAGAATGTGTGTGAATACTTCTATGGCCAGTAACAACAGCCACCTGGGATTTAAGCTGAGCACGTGATATGTTCATTCGTCAGGGATAAAAATATGCGTTAAGTATTCAAAATTAGCTCTTTTTATGGTATAATATATTGCCCGCAAATAGTTTAAATAAATAGTTTAAATAAACAGTTTAAATAAATAGTTTGAATAAATAGGTTTCGTGCAAATTCATTCTAATTGAATATATTTTTGATAGTTTTCAAAAAAACAATAATTAGAGGTGGTAAGTTAAAATGAACCTTGCACTCAAATTCGTTCTAATTGAACATTCTTGGTAGTTTTCAAAAACAATAGATAGGGTTGGGGAATCAAGTAAATTTTGCATTCAAATTCGTTCTAATGGAACATTCTTGATAGTTTTTAAAAACAATATGTAGGGGTGGGGAGTCAAAATGAATTTTACACTTAATGATGCCATTCGAATATACCCTTTATGTAATGCGGTTATTTTAGCCGGAAAAGGTGGACTGAACCGAAAAATTGAATTATTTGGCATTCTTGACGCACCTGACTCTGTCTATTTTGTTAAGCCAAATGAATTTGTAATGACCACCGGTTATATTTTTAAAGATGACAGCAACTCCCAAATTATGCTAATAAAAGAACTAGTAAAAAGAAACGCTTGCGCCTTGGGAATAAAGATTCACAGATATATTGACAATCTTGTGCCAGAGGCGCTTAACTATGCAAATGAAAATATGTTTCCAATATTAGCACTCCCGAATGAATTCAGTTGGTATGAATTATCTTCATTTTTAGTAAAAAAGGATATTGGAAAAAATGTATCTTTTGAAGAACTACTAAATTCCAGAAATAAATTCCTGTTCAAGCTCCTACTTGAAGATATTACAGATTATGAAAAAGTTATATTCCAGGCAAATCAATTGCACATAGATCTGCAAGAAAACTATGTAGTTGCAGTCGGAGAAATCTCAATGAAAAACATCTCCAGTGAAATGAAACCGATGCACGACAATCTACTGAGGAGGCTGCAGAATTCCTTTAACTTTATAGATAATAAATATAATATTCTAATAGGTTTTACAAAATCCCAAAAGCTTTTCCTAATGATCCCTATAGAGTCAAAATTAATGGAAGAGAATTTATATCTCTCTGCTAAAAACAAACTTCATTTGATTAAAAACGAATGGGAAAAAAACTCCCTGAAATCTGCTTGAGTTTTGGCATAGGAAAATTCTATCCGGGACTTACAGGCCTCAAACCTAGTTATCGTGATGCTATAATGTCTTTAAATCTTGGGAAGAAGATTTATGGTTCAGGAAACATTACAAGCTATAATGATTTAGGTTTATACAGGTTCTTAAGTGATCCAAACCTGGCTCCTGAGTTGGAAAGTTATGTTAATGATTATATCGCTCCGATAATAAAATATGATAAGGAAAACAACAGTGATCTCCTGAAAACTCTGAAAACTTTCTTCGAATGCGGCCGCGGAATAAGAAAATGCGCTCAGACCATGTATGTGCATCATAATACAATCAGATATAGATTGGAACTGATAGAAAAAATATGTAATATCAACATAAATACACCTGATAATCTATTAAACCTTGAAGTGGCTTTGAAACTCTTACCTTTGGTAAATTCCATAAAAAATAATCCGTAAGAGTGCGGAGAAAAATCTAAAAATCTAAAATCTATAAAATCAGCTTTCTATGATAAAAATATAAAATCGTAGGAAGCTATTTTATTATGGCAAAAAGAAAATACGAATACCTCCCTGTTTCAACAGGGGTGGAGATGTATCTGGGATCAACTATACGTGCATCAGGTATGATTTATAAACTTGTGATATAAGCTTATTGCAATTGTTTTGAGACCACTGCAAGTAACTGACCTGTAAGTCTTTTTAAATCATTACAGGATATGATTTTTGGATAAATTTCTCTTAATGTATCATAGCAATCAAAGGAGTCGGTGTCGTCAAGTGCTACAGCTATTATGTTTGTTCCGCGTTTCATGATTTTTTTACTGCAGCAGTTTGTATAGCGGGCGCAAATGTTCCATATCCCCATCAATCCATCTGCCACGATAATCATAAGCGGCAATCTTTATTGAATTTCCTTTACAAAGAGCACGATATTTATATATTTATTTCTATTACTCCATTATCATGATAATCATCCGGAACCTCAAGCTCAAGGAAAACAACGTCTCTGTCATCGCTGATATAATAATCTCCAAAACTATTTCCGTTAATGATTTCAGATATCGCTGATGCAAAAAGTATAATTGATTCACCAATCGGCTGACAAAGAAATGTATTGACAAAGAAATGTATTATATACAAGTTTTGCGGTGTAGCATTGTAGTTCATAATGACAATCGCCGGCTAAGCCGGCGATTTGCTCTTGCCCTATAAGGACATGTTACTGACCGGGCTGGAAACCCTTCGAATGGTCCGCTTTTAACATAATAATCCTCGTTTTTATCTTTTTACTTTAAAAAAATCATAGCCACCCCCCTAATAAACTGGTTAAATTTTACTATTACCAGAAAGATTAACTGTGTGTAAAAGCATTTTTTTCTGTAATAGTGCTTAGCGCTTCTTCATCTGCTACCACAAAAACGTTATTGTGCATCTGTAAAATTGATGCCGGCAGCGCTGGAGTTACAGGTCCAAAAAAAGCGTTATAAAGAGCGTCTGCTTTATTTTTTCCACTTGCAATCAGCAAAATGATTTTAGCTTGCATTATGCTTTTTATTCCCACGGTGATAGCCCTTTTAGGCACACCTTCAGCATTCTCAAAAAACCGTGAATTAGCTTCTATTGTACTTTCTTCCAGCACGACGCAATGCGTCTGCAGTTCAAAAGCTGAACCAGGTTCATTAAATCCTATATGCCCGTTATTTCCTATGCCTAAAAGCTGTATATCTATTCCGCCTAAATTTGAAATAATCTCGTCATATCTTGAGCATTCTTTCTTAATATCATCTGTCATCCCATCCGGTATATAGCAATTTGCAGGGTTGATATTAATAGATGAAAAGAAATTTTTCTTCATAAAATATGAATAGCTTTGAGGATGATCTTTTGGAAGTCCAATATATTCATCCAGGTTTATTGCTTTGACCTGGCTAAAATCAATTTCATTTTGATTGTACATATTTATTAGCTGTTTATAAAGTCCAACAGGGCTTGTACCTGTTGCTAAACCTATTACACTGTTTGGTTTCAGGATGATTTGTGCAGCAAATATGTTGGCAGCCTTTCTGCTCATATCTTCGTAATTTTTTGCTTTAATAAATTTAATAATAAGTCATCCCCCCGTCATTAATTTTCTTTATCGGAATTTAGCAATAAACCTGCAACCGCTCCGATTATTCCTGCGTCATTTGCATTTTTCGCACATGCTATTATTATTTGATTTCTAAATTCCAAAGGTAACATTTCATTCATGTGCTTTTCAATAATTGGAATAATGATGTCACTTTCTTTAGAAATTCCTCCCCCAATTATTATCTTCTCCGGATCAACCAGCAAAACACAGTTTGCAAGTAACCTTGATATCCCTTTCAGCCATTCATTTAATGCTTGCTGATATTGAACATTCCCTTTTCTTACATATTCAAAGAATTCTATGCCGTTTATTTCATTAATACCCATTTTCTTCGATATATTTGCCATTACTGCCTCAGTAGAAAAGTAGCGTTCAAAAAACTCTTCATCTGACTGATAATCAGTGTATCCAATCTCCCCTGCTCTGTAATGATAACCGTCTATCAATTTACCCTCGATAACAAGTGCTCCTCCGATACCTGTTCCGAGTGTTACACAAATAAAATTTTCGCAGCCAACGCCTTCACCAATCCAGAGTTCCCCAAGTGCCGCCGCTTTTCCATCATTGCAGATTGAAACCAAAAGTTCAGGATGATAATGATGAATTAAGTTTTTAAAATTAATATTTTTAAGAAATGGTAAGTTCTGAACTCCGCCAAGATAAGCTCCTGTTTTCCGGTTAATAACACCAAGGCTCGATATCCCTATTCCAGAAATACCTTGATTAACGCCCTCATGACAAATTCTTAAAAATTTTGCTATGAATTCATCCTCAGGCATATGAAAACTGGTATCAAAACTTTTCTTATCATATATCTGTCCATTCTCAGTAACATAAGCATACTTTACCGATGTTCCTCCAATATCTATTCCTAGATAAATTTTTTCCTTCATGCCGTCTCCCCTCACTGAATGAGCCCAAAGTAACTACATTAAATGCAGGACTTTATTGACTCCTCAATAATATCAACTGCGTTATCAACATCCCTTATGGTTGTTATCAACGGTGGATGCAGCACAATTACTGTATTTTGCAGATTCACTCTGCTTTCAAGCTCAGTTATCAAGCCGTTCTCCAGCATCTTCTCAAACAGCTTTCTGGCAAAGCCATAGTCCGCCTCTTTTGTTTTCCTGTCTGCTACCAACTCAAAACCGCACAGCAGCCCTCTTCCACGGACATCGCCAATGACCTCATATTTTTCTTTGAGTTCATTCAACCTCCTAATAAGATAGCCGCCAACCGAAGCGGAATTGTCACACAGATTATATTTTTCTATAATCTCGATATTCTTCATTGCAGCAGCACACATTCCTGGATAGCAAGAATGTGTATGCCCATGTAAAGTAAGTTTATCCATTGCTTCCCCGATTTCTCTTTTGGCAATAACGACTGATCCCGGCACATAACCTCCTGTTAATGCCTTTCCGGATACCAATATATCCGGAACAGTATCCCATTGGGTACATGCAAACATAGTTCCCGTTTGGCCAAAACCGGTAACTACTTCATCAAAAATAAGCAATGCTCCGTATTTATCACATAGTTTCCTCAGCCCCTGCAGGAATCCATCAGGAGGTACTATAACCCCACCTGCGGCAAATATGGGTTCGGTTATTATCGCTGCAACCTTATCTCCACCCTCGTGCAGTATAGTCTGTTCCAGATACTTAAGGCATTGCATACCACAGTTCTGAGGATCTTTTCCAAAATCGCACCGATAGCAATACGGTGCCGGGCTATGAACAAAGCCACTCGGAAGCAATTCCGAAATACTGGCATTTTCCTGTATTGTTTCAGATTTTCCAGTTGCTGCTGCCGACCCGGCAGTAGAACCATGAAATCCTCTTCTGAAGGAGATTATCTTTCCTCCGCCCTTGTAGTATTTTGCAACTTTTAATGCAAATTCATTTGCATCGGAGCCCGTGCATCCAAACATACATTTTTCCAGACCCTCAGGCGCAATCATAGCAAGCTTTTCTGCAAGTGCCGCCCTCTCTTCTGTGACAAACATGGATGTTACAGATACAATCTTTTCCATTTGCGCATATATAGCATCCATTAATTCCTTGTTTCCGTGGCCTAAGCTGCATGCCGAAAATTGCGCCGAAAAATCCAGGTACTTTTTACCATTTTTGTCAATCAGGTACATCCCTTCAGCACGGTCCATGACTATCTCCTCAGACGAATAAGCCTGAATTAAATATTTCTTATCTTTTTGTATAGTCTCTAACATAGTAAATCCTCCTAACATTATTTCACTGCACCCATAGTCATACCCTTAACCATATTCTTTTGCACTAAAATTGCAAATATCAATACGGGTATTGTGATTACCGTTCCAACAGCTGCTATCTGTCCCCACAGTGTACCCTGGGGAGTTAAAAGTCCCGGAACCGCCACAGGCATTGTTGCTGTTCCCCTGCCGGTAAGAATCAGAGCCATAAAGAATTCATTCCAGGAGTTTACTGCACAAAATACTGCCGTAGCCGCAAGACCGCTTCTCGATAGTGGTATTGCAATTCGCAAAAATATTCGCGGCCAGCTGCAGCCATCAACTTTAGCAGCCTCATCTATTTGTCTTGGAACCATATCAAAAAAGCCGCGCATCATCCAGACAACAAAAGGCAGATTAAAAGTGGTATGTGCTATAACAATACCGACAAAGGTATCTAAAAGGCCCACTTTGCTCATAATCAAATATAGTGGAAGAGCCAGTGCAACTACAGGTGTAAATCTTGTGCCCAACAAATAATAAAGTAAAATTCTATCACCCTTAATAGGGAAACGCGAAAATGCGTATGCTGAAGGTAGGCCTATAATTAACGAAAAGAAGGTGCTAAACGCTGTTACAATGATACTGTTACGTAAATTGAGCAAAAATCCTTTGTCCAAAAATGCTTCCTTATAGTTTGACAATATTGGAGAAAATATCCATTTTGGCGGCATGGAAAAGGCATCAAGCCGCGTTTTAAAAGATGTAAGGATAAGCCAGACATACGGCAGTAGTGTTAATACTATGAATGCAATTAGGAATAAATAGATGAACACGTGGTTAAATTTCTTACTGCGAATACCTGTCATTTTTCCCCACGCTCCATCACAAATTTCCCGTACAGAATTCCACAAATGAGAAGAATTATGAACAGGATAACACAAACGGCAGCTGCATAGCTAAAATTAAAGTTCACAAAAGCCTCTCTGTATGTGAACATATCTATCACCTCGGTCGCTGAACCAGGACCTCCCCCGGTCAGTATAAACGGTTTATCAAATTCTTTGAAGGTTTCCATGGCTCGTAATATTATTGCTACTGTAATAACAGGAATCATAAGCGGAACCGTTATATACCGAAATGTTTGCCAAGGGGTTGCCCCATCCACTCTTGCCGCCTCAAAACTTTCTGTATCAATTGACTGTAATCCGGCTAGGAACATGATTGTAAGATAGGGCGTCCATTCCCATACATCCGTCAGGGCCACCGTAAAAAGTGCTCCTGTAGGATGGCTGAGAATAGACAGTGGCAGGGGCAGATGAAAAGTGCTTATCACCCACGCATAAAATCCAAACTGAGGATTAAGGAAAAATGAATACATAAGTCCGACAACCAGCGGTGCAACCATCATTGGTATAAGTATAAATGTTGTTATTATTTTTTGGTGTTTTGGAAGTGAATTTATCGCCACAGCAAGCAAAAAGCCCAATATTACTTCGAATGTAACAGCAATTATCATAAATTTAAAGGTCGTTAATATTGATCCTAGAGCATTCGGATCTTTAAATACTTCAATATAATTTTGTAAACCTATAAATTGCTTTTCTCCTCCCGGCACGGATAACCTAAAATTGAAAAAACTTATCCATACTGCGTATAATAATGGTCCAAGTGTTATTACTGTCAATACAGCAAAAGTCACGGAGTGAAAGCTTATAGCCAGGGACTTATAGTCCATAAGTTTTCGTTTGGATTTCAAAACCTTGACCTCCCGTCACAACTAAATCGAAATACTCCAATACTCCTCATCATAAATGCATTCTGTATTAAGAGCGCCAGAGCAAGCCCAATTCATTAAACCAAGTATAATGACCGGTATTGGTGTGGGGCGTATTAACAGTATTTTTTCTAAAAAATACTGTTAATACGCTCTATATAAAATATTTACTGATACGATACTGGTAACTTTCCTGAAAGGATCTTCTCAAATTCTTCCTGAGCTGAAGCCAGTGCATCTTCAGGTTTTGAATTTCCAGCCAAAACATCTGATATTTTCAACATTAATACTTCATTCATTTGATTCCATTCTGGAATTCTCGGACGAGTTGAGCTTATTTCATATGCATCCATACTTGCTTTCCAATATGGAAGCTTATTAAGTTCAGGATCATTATAAACTGAATATAAGTTTGGAAAACCGCCTTCTAAAGCTATATTTTTTTGAATCTCCGGTGTATTAAACCACTGAAGGAATACCCATGCAGCTTCAGGTTGTTTGGATTTTGTCGGAATCAAGTATGACCAGGCTCCGTAGTGAGCTGCTTCCTTTTCTCCGACAGGAATCGCTCCATATCCCATTTTACCCGCCACGCTTGATTGCTCAGGATCTTCAAGTGCCGGCGCACAATCATTGAACATTATAGCCATTGCTGCAATTCCCTGCTGCATTTCCGTGGTCTGCTCATCCCATGTTTTATTAGTGACACCTGGAGGCGCATATTGCTTTAAATCGTTATAATACTCTAAAGCTGCAACATTTTTCTCATTTCCGATGATAATATTTCCATTTTCATCAAAAATACCTCCGCCGAAGGACCAAGCATAATTAAGCCATTCACAGGTTGTAGCATCGTGGCGTTTACCAGACATTGACACACCATAGAAATCTTTTGTCAGCTTTTCTCCGGCCAAAGTTTGTCCGGCCTTTCTGGTAAAAAATTCAGCTATGTCCCTGTAAGTTTTCCAATCGGTAGGCACTTTTAGATCATAGCCGTATTTAGCCTTAAATGCTGCCTGCTCCTCAGCATTATCAAATAAATCCTTGCGATACGCGAAAAACATGATACAGGAGTTTGCAGGTATTCCATAAATTTTATCCTTCCATTTGCCTGAGGCATCCCACATTCCTTTTATAATATCTTCTTCTTTGAAATCAGGTATGACTCTTAAAGATTTGTCGTTCATAAGAGGTTCGAGTGGCTGTACATAATTATTAACGACCATATTGCCTAAAAATTGATAAGGGATAGCAATAATGTCATATGCTCCACTGCCACTTTGCAGGGCAAGAGTTTCCTTTTGAACCACATTATCAAGTGGAGCCATTTCCAGATTCACTTTTATGCCGGTCAGCGACTCAAATTTCGGCAACTGCTTTTGAAGCGCTATAGTGGGTGTTTGCTGTTCTGCAATCATATTTAGGGTAACGCCTTCAAAACGCCTGACACCCTGCTTCTCAGTATTTCCCTGGGGCGATTGCTGTCCTTGCACCTTTCCGGCACTTCCGCAGCCTGTGAAAATTGACACAAGCATTGTGACGATGAGGATCAAAAATACACTCTTTTTCATATTCATACAATTTCCCCCTCTATTTTATCCGTTCTCAAAGAACCTAAAACTTTGGTTGAATTGTTGGAGATTATGTCCTGTGCCAGACGGTAACCATTAAAAGAACCGATACGAAGCTCTTGAAAATTCATTATTTCTCATATGGCCCATATACTTCCAATATCTTTTCTTTAACTGTTTTGCAGAAATTGTCATCAACTACAAAATCGTTTGCCACTGTATACCATAGTCCTGCTTTTTCTACATACTCCCTTTCATATTTTAAAGCTGCAAACACGTCATCCCATGTAATACCCATCGCTTCCGGTCTTATATCTACACCGGCACGATGAATCAGCTTCAAAATACCATCCGGATCATTCCCCTGCATTAGAGAACCTGTAAAAATGCCCAGACATACTGGTTGACCGTGCAAAAACTTTTTCTTTGTCATATATTCGAGGGTATAGAAAAGGAAGTGATCCGTCCCTTCGATATGCCTTGGATTCCAGCCGGCATTATGAAAAGCCGCTCCACCCCACTGAAGTCCTGCAACCAATGTACGGATTCCTTTTTCGTTCATTTCGTAAACATCATCTATAGCGTCAGCAACACTCTTAAATACATTTATTGATTTTTGGGCAAGCTCAGGATCGTATTTCCATTTCGGTTCGCATTTACCCTTTTCGTGAGCATATTTCCAGTCAAACACCGCATTGTGATAGCAGAATACATCGCCTACGCCGCTTCTGTTGAGATATTTGGGACCATTCTGAATGATATCAAAATCAATATAAACTGCAACGGGCTCTGCAAAGCCAATGTATCTTACAACGCCATTGAATCTGATAGCTGCCCTGTGTCCAAATACAGCATTAGTAGCAATAGACGTTGGGAGCTGGTACAGGGGTAAATGCTTCTTCCATGAAACAATTTTCGCATAATCTACCGCTTGTCCCCCACCCATTCCAATTACGCTTTCAAATTTAGGGAGGGCATCAATCTCCTTTATCACTTCGTCATACTCCAGGGTTTTTACAAAATGTACTGTGGCATCTTCATCAAATTCATCCTTGAATTTCTCCCACAGATCTTCCATAGTTACAATAAGATAAGGTTTTTGAACAAAATTTTTTAATTCGCCAATCAGCCCTCTTCCGAAAATTGTGTTAAATAGTTTCTCTTGCATAACTACCTCCCCATTATTAATTACTATTTTTAAATACTATTTAATAACTTACGAATTTATACTAGCATGAAAATATATGCATGTCAAGTATTCCCTATAAAAAAAATGATTATTTTTATATATAAATTTTAAATAGTATTTAATTTAATAATTGAAAATATAAGTTATAGATGTTATAATAAACAACAAATGAGCTTACCATACAGGAGGAGTTAAAGAAACATTTATGAAAGCTACATTGACAAACAAATCTATAAGAAATAATAATTGTTACAACATTTTAAATGCTTTATTAAAGCATCACTCACTTCAAAGGAGTGAACTTACCAAGGAAAGCAACGTAAGTGTAATGACAGTGAAGAAAATAGTTGATGACCTTTTAGCTCGTGGGATTCTTGTTGAGATTCCAACAGAAAGCACCGTTGGGCGGAAACCAAAGGCCCTTAAATTTGATGATAAATTCGGGTGTTTTGGATGTATAGACCTCACATCCAAAAATAAAATAAATTACTTTGTGTATGATTTGTATTCAAAAAAAATGGCCGAGGAATCATTTGTTATTACAGATTACGAAAGCTACGTAGAAGTACTTAAAACTTTGATGGTTTCTATGGAAGCAAATTTTAATCGAACTAAACTTGTGCCTCTTGGAATTGCAATTTCTGTCCCCAGTATATATTATTCCGATACTGATGAGGTAAATTATGATTTGATCCCGGGCTTTAAAGGCTTACACCTTAAAGATTTATTTTATAATCATTTTCATTTAGATAATATTTTAATCATGCATGATGTTAATGCAGTTGCCATAGATGAATACAAAAAATCCGGTGCTTCCAGTCTTTATTATTTTTACATTGGTGATGGAGTGGGCGGCTCTTTAGTAAAAGACGGCGAACTTATCGCAGGTGAAAATCTTGCAGCCGGCGAAATAGGGCAGTGCCTGATTTCTACTTCATCAGGCTACGCTACACTTGAAAATGCAATCTCTGCTGTAAGCATATCCCAGAGAGTAGAAGACTGTATAAAAGTAAAACTGGATTTTTCACAAATTATTCGCAGATATTATGATAAGGATAGCACTATCTGCAGCATTGTTGATGAAGCTATAGACCATGCTCTGCAATTTATCTATAACCTGTGCTGGATTATAAATCCGAGCATCATCATAATTGATTCCAATTATTATGAATATGCAAAACTAATTGTTGCTAGCGCCGAGAAATGCATGAGTATGCTGAGTACATCACCAATAAAGAACTCGACAGTAATACGGCTTCCATATACAAGCAATCATTATAACATGCTTAATCTTTTGGATTTATTGAAGGATAATTGGATTGTAAGTATATCTAACCTAACTTAGAAGTAGCCTTTTTATATTTTGAATTCATCAAATTATTGCTGTGTTAACGGTGCTCACACAGGCCTATTCAGAAAGCTGCGCCGAATAGTACTTACCTTGCTACCGGTGTCATTTATCTTTAAATTTACTACCTTCCGTTCAATAACGGCCTCAAAACTATTGTCCGAAATGAAGGATTTTTACAAAAACCCAATGCCTGACAATAAGGATTTTGAAAACCCAAAGTGCTCAATCTATAAGGGCACATTATATATTTTGCGATAAAACAGTGATTTTCTCTCAAGAGCGCTGAAAACCCTTGCGGCTCAAGGGTTTTCGCACAAACCATGGTGGAGCTAAAGGGTGTTAATGCTATTCTAAAATTGTACCACATGCCGGCGAAAAAATAGGCCGCCTTAATCAAATTTCCTCTATGATTTTGCTGAAGAGACACTATCGTACAAGAGGAAAGGAGAGGGTGTAAAAATTTCTGTGTATGAGGGTTAGGAAATACTACTTTCTGGTAAAAATTGGCAATACAAACCAGGAAGGAGTATTTTTATGAGTGTAATTTCCCAAAGTAGTCCAGGAAATAATTAAGGGCAATAATTTCCAGAATCCAGGCGAAGTTCTGGCTTTTTTGGAAGACGCTTTTAAAGATGTACTGCAATCCAACGGCGTATTATTCATCAGTTGCGCAATTCCTTCAAGTACATTTCCTGCAAAGACATAAAAACATTCTCCAAAGATTTCAAAAATGTCTATACTGCTGCCAGTGAGGAAGCAGCCCCGGATACTCTCCGTGAACTGAAGGAGAAATGGGGACGGCAATATTCCTTACGCTTTTCGGAGTTGGGAAAGCAATTGGGAGCGTTAAGTCCATTCTATAAATTCCCGAAGGAGATAAGAAAAATTATATACACAACTAACATCATTGAAGGCCTGGATCAGCAGTTTAGGAAGGTAACCAAAACCAAATCAGCATTTCCTTCCGACAGCTCCCTGGAAAAGATGCTGTACTTGGCTTCCATGAATGTTATGAAGAAATGGACACAGCGATACAGAAACTGGGATCAGGTTTTAAGCCAGTTGATGATAATGTTCCAAGGAAGGTTGGAACAGTACATGTAGGATTTGCCCCCACCGCCTTCAAGGGCTCGTCCTCATTGCCGGACGGGCCAGCCCCCACAAAATACAGGGCATAAGGGCATAACCCACCTATTATGTAAAATTATTGCCAGATTTATTCAGAGTATAGCATAATCTCTGAAAAACTGGCAATAATTCCTGATAGAACATCATATTAACTCATTGTTTAATAGGCTAAACTTCTTACCAGAAATGTTACGTCCGGTTCTCATACACAGAAATTATTTCAGGCCCTTTTTGGCTGCTAAACAGCTTTTTCTTTATTGTACACAATAAGCAGCAGAATCTCAATATTTTTACTTCCTTCGACTTCGTCCTATTTAACTCCTCAGTCAAGATATATAGTAGCCATACTATAAACCGAGGACTTTACTCTATAAACCGAGGACTTTACTCTTTATATCCCCACAGCCGTGCCATAAGCGCAAAGACCTCCCCGCGCGTAATGGTATCATCAAACCCTGTTTCATGTATCACAATACCTTTTTCTTTCGTGAGAAAGTCATAATACTTTTGGGCCCAATGTTCCTGCTTGGGTTGAAATTGGGCTTTAAACCAAGTCCACTTGGCCCAGTTGTTCGCGCTCATGGTTCCTGGACAGATTTTTCTGCTTGCATCATAGTGCCTTACAACTTTGTCAATTGGTATACCGTATTTCTGCATCAGATATTTGACCAGGTCAATAGCGTTTCCAAGAGCTTTATCGTAATCACCATCGCTGTTTACACAAATTTCAACCCCAATAGAATTATAGTTGGTTATGCCATACTTACCTTTGCCATCGCCACAATGCCAGGCAGCATTATGATCTTCAACAGTCTGTATGATTGCATGGTCATCTACAAAATAATGGGCTGATGCATTTCTATTGTCACTATTAAAATATCTATAATGAGCCTCCGCATCTGCACCTTTATTTGTATTGCCAGTATCGTGTATGACTATATATTCAGGATTATTGCCACTCGAAAAATTGTACTTGATTAACTTTTTTTGTATAGGCAACATCCCGTCATCCCCTTATTGCTGTTTACCTTCTGACTTTTTTTGGAGAACATCAATTGCTTTTTGAATGACCGATGGAATAGGTAAGCCCATAAGACCAGCATTTTCAATGATACTGATAGTTTCATTAACTATATAGGCGATAACTACCACATCCCTGATAAAATGTGTACCTATTGCAAGATCCAGCCGGACAGCTACAAGAACTATTAACAATGTCATGCCCTTTTTACATAGACCTTTCCAGCCTGCCTTGCTTTCAAGGGTACCTGATTCTGTTTTTGTGGACCTGTGGAATACAGCTGCCACAATAATACCGGTGATATAATCAATGGCCATGAAAATTACCAATGTGGTCAACGCCGCATCCCATCCTCCAAAAAGCGTTGAAACAAAAGCTCCTATAGCGCCTATAATACCAAGAAAACCAACCTTCACCGAGCTTATTTGTTCCATATTTATCCCTCACTTTCATTCGAAATATTAAAAAAGGACCCGGTTAAACGAGTCCTTTATTCGCATAATAAAAGGGGCTTATTAAGCCCCTGCCAGATACTCAGCCACTGCCGTCCTATATTCTTCAGGCACCACCTTCTTTGTGCTGCCTTCCACGGGCTCTAGGTCCCACCTTGCAATTTTCACCAAATACGCATATGCAACAATAAGATACTGTTTAAGCATTTAGCATCGCCTCCAACCGTGAAATTCTGTTTTCAAAATCGATGATAGCCTCGGCCAAAGCTGCTTTTTCTTCATCGATGGGTTCGGTTATGATAACCGGGTCCGGTTCGGGAGGGCAAGTGACTGATACGATATTGCCTTGTTCGTCTGTTTCAAAATCCGCAGGCATGCGCACAAGGGCGTTGTATATTTCCTCTGTGACTTCAACTTGGCCTTCGCATATAGCGGGCCCATATCCCTTGCCTGTGATTTTGCTGTTTTGAATTTCAACAAAATATAACATATTACCATACCTCCCAATATATTGGTAAATTCATTGAAACTGCTGAACTAGAACTATTTGAAAAAATTATCGTTAAATTTGTTCCATTAATATAACATTCTTGTACTTGAACATACCTAGTGTTTTCTGGAGTTACTCCCACTGCAAATGCGCCAAATCCTCTAGCGGTATCGCTCCAATCATTTACCTTTGTAATACTTCCAAGTTGCTGACGAGTATAAAATTCCGGAAGGTGGTAATATTTACTGGAGTCAATATAATATCTTGTACTACCTAACATAAATGATTTTGAACTATCAGTAGTAACTTCAACAATTAATTTGTTACTAAAAATAACTCTTCCTTGCTTATAACTACCTCCCAACGCTATCGTTTTAGTTAATGTGCTGCCACCGGCAATACTGTCGGTATAGGTTACGATACCGGAGACTCTTGATGTTGCGCTTACTTGGAAATCGCTGGCATGTTTGCCGTCTACCGTATCTGCATCCATATTACTTCCTGCGCCGTCATTTTCACTATCCCACACTTTGCGGAGTGCGGGTGTAACAATATTAGATATTCCAGTTTCATCAGTAATAATTGAAATTTCCCAGCCTTTTTCCCAGCTATCAACATTACTAAATCCTGCAATCATTTCTTCAACTATAATAAAAGGCTCTAACCACACAGTAGATGTTGAACCAAGTAATATGCAACAATATGAGCCATCATGTCCAAACCTTACTTGATTAAATGGAGCTTTGCCTCGTAATTCAGCAGTGCACTGCATCCACGAAGAAGTGGCAGCATAATTATAGCCACCTAGAATTAATTCCCAACCACCATTTGATGAAAAATCGTATCCTTTTACAGTTATTCTAATTTTGGTACTAGACCAGGATTTTGGTAGTTTTATTTTAATTGTGCCTGTTACTTGTCCACCGCCACCTGGTACTTGTAAATATGAAACAAGATTTTTATAAATACGTGAAGCATTAGTACCGGTATGCACATTTGCTATAAGTGGCCCTGTCATGGTATCGCCTGACTTGTTAACTTTGTGTGTGTCCAGGTCCTCGAGAGTCTTCGCAGGCACATCCCACCAGTTTGACTTCCCTGTAATTGCTTTTATTCGGTTCGCAAGCCAAGAGAAAAGTTGAGCAAGAGTACCATTACCGGGTGATGCCGGGGCCTGTGTTTGGTCGACTGTTATTTGGATGCCTGTTACGTCGATGTTGTCTATCTCATCCTCGATCCTCTTTAACTCGGTATCTATAATGTCCATATTGTCATTATGGTCTTCAATATTGTAATAATCATTTTGCGCAGGCTTTTTTAGCCCATAATTTTTAGTTGTAGTTGCCATTACATAACCCCCTCTCTAAGCGTTCCGTGCGTATAAGCAGCAAGTTGCCTGTGTGTATATACGGCTAATTCACTGTTTGTCCGATATATGTAGACGTATGAATACGCCAGATGCGCCGGTTTTATTTCTTCTATCGCCGCCGTAAGATCGTCCATATTAGGCGGCATCCCTATTGTTCCGGTAAACTTGACCTCAAAGCGGTTTTCGTTGTTGTATTCAATTATCGTCACTTCTCCGTTACTGAAACTTTCTGCGACATTCTGTATCATGGCCGTCGTGGTCGTTCCGGAACCGCGTAACTTACTCATAATTCGCGTACGCCGATAGTCATATGGCTTGGTAACATCCGTTTGCAGTCCTAGTGCTTTTTCCCATAAGGCTAATCCCCACGTGGCCGATTCAACATTGAGCTGCGCAAACAAATCGTCTCTGGCTGCTTTAAGAGCGTCAGTCCAATATTCAAAGGCACCCTGGAGCTCCACAACCTGCTTGCTGTTCTTGTAATCAGCCGGCAACAGATCTATCAAGCTCATCAAGCAGTCACCTCCACCGTTCCGATAACCGGAACCTGATTGTCGGCGATTGTGATATTACTTGTGCCGCCGTTAATTGTCAGGAAGGTATAATCTGTTACTCCGTCTATATCCAACAGCATATAGGCTATCCGATTATATACCAAGGTGTACTTATCAAATGCTATGCTCTTCAAATATTCCTTTAGGACAGCTTCAAATGAGGTCTTAACCCTTTCTACTGTTGTCGTACTGTCAATTATAACTGTGGCAGCAACGTTAATCGGAAGCCCTTCCGCACTTTCCACGGTCACAGTTGCACCGATAGGCCGGTTTTTTTCGATGTGCGCTGCGCAGTTAGCTATAATAGTTGAGTCCACCGGCTCGTTATTGCTCCCGACTATCAAAACTTTGACTGTTCCGGGGCCATTCCATAAGGGAAAAACTTTTGCCGTCCCCACTCCGTCCACTTCAAGGGCCCATTGCCTATAATGGGCCACATTCCCGGATGTGGCCGGTTTTTGCAAATATTCATATAAGCGCTTTACAAGTGCTGCATCTGTTTCGGCATCTGTCCCGCCTGTTGCTGCTTCGTCGTTTGTAACTGCCGTCAGTCCGCTGATATTGACAAGCTGTTTTGTGATAGTTCCCGCAGCGACATTATATTCCTTGCCGATTTCAACCGCTGTCGCAGAAACCGTCGCCGTACCGTTTGTTATTGTCACAGTCTCATCGGTCTTAAACTGCAATCCATCCGGAGTAAGAAATACCTTTCCGGCCGGCACGGTTGTGCCATCAGTACCGGTCAAGGTTAAAGTCACTTTTGCTTTAGTTCCGGTCTTGCGCTTAATTCCGTATTCTGCACAGCGTTTATCTATATACTCCCCTGAAGTCTCATCTACAAAAGCTATTGGAATTATCGCGTTCAGAGACTGGTAAGCTTTCCATATCTCGTATGCCACAGCACTTATCATATCATTTGTAAAGCTTCCTTCCCTTGTATCAATATCCGTTGACAGCCGACCAATGATATCAGATTTAATGCTTTCAACCGTTAAATCTTCATACATCTCCTATTGTCACCTCCCCGTAAACGGTCTCAATCGTACAGCTTATATTCAGTGTCCCATCTCCAAAGGACACCGACACGTCAGATACCCCGGTAATATACGGGTTTATAAGCAAACACTCCCTTACATATCTGGCCGCCTCCGCCTGTTTAAGTTCGTCTGTAAACGGCTGCCCGATAAGTGATTCAACTTCGCAGCCATAATCCCAGGTGTAAATTTCATACCTGAACCGAGGAGTATGCAGGGCTTTCCACGCCCAAACCAAAACGGCTTCCTTGCCGGTTACAATAACCGGTGAGCCGTTTTTAAAAACCGGTATATTATTTTCAAAATCCCATTTTACTTCTTTGTATAGTTTCAGCTCCGTGCCGGTTTTAACTGACTGAGGTTGTATGCTGGGAAATAAACTCATATGTCCACCACCTTGCAGAGGATTATATAGCGCTGTTCGTCTTCGATAGGTATAAGCAACAGACGGTCTCCTTCGGCAAAATAGCTTATCAAGCTGTTTCTTAGAAGCGAACTTTTATCCTGGACAGTTCCCGCAACATCAAGCATCAAAGGGTCTTTTGATATAACTCTGCCAAAGCGAAATGAAACAGGTATACGCGACATATTGTCATCGCGTATGATTTTTGCCAACATTGTAAAAGGATTATCTTCCATCCATTCTCCCTCCAAGCTCCAGGTAAGCCCATGTGCTATATTTTAGAATGAGCTTGCCGTTTTATTGCCGGTCTTGTTAGGCAAAGAGCCGGCTTCTTGTTCGTCCATAATGTTTTTAAAGTTTAAAACCAGCTTATTGTAGTACTGGCCCTGCTTCCATGTATGAACATCCGAATCTATATAAAAAAGTCCGTACAGGCCTGTATAAGGCTCACGGACTACTACGGTACCGCCAGTTGTATTTGCAACGTTGCCGAGATTTTCGATTGTTATTTTCTGACTCACTCCATTCTCAGATATAAGTTTTTTCGCTTTTGCTACAACATCTTCACCATCCGATTGTCTTAAGTAGCTCTGCAATACGCCATACAATTTAATTGCCTCTGTATCCTTTTGTGTACCGACAAGCTGGTCATCGGAATTATATATTACAACCTGGTTAATCATGTCTGTTATGCTCTCAGTAGTTGATGCCGACATAAGATTGCTTCCGCCTTCTATAACAAGGGTTTCGTCTGTTACAGCTTTTTCTATAACATTCATTTTAGGGCCGCTGAAGCGGATCATGTATTTTTTGCCTGTTTTTTCAGATGCCAGAGTGTATGCCGTTTGAACTATCTTGTATAGGCTTGTTCCTATGAAATTCCGGCTTATTTTTACTCCGGTTGCTGCCAAGGACCCTACTTCAATACCAAAATCAGAGCATATCCTTTTTGCTATGGCCTCGGGTGTCATGTTTATAAATTTATAGGATGCTTCATTACGCTTCAGATATATGCCCCTATCATAGCAGGTTATATTAATTACGCTGCTCCCCGTATCTTTCTGACGCTCAAAGACATACCCGTCAAACAACACCCGGTCGTCCTGCATAAACACAACACCATTGCCAAGCTCACATCCAACTGTCGGGACGTTTTTATCCGTAGGCGATGATATAATCCCAAATTCAAGAGTCCTGGCGCATTGCTGATAATCGCCCGACCAGGTTATGCTTTCCACAAGCTGAGTTACGTCTACGGTACCGGCATTATTAGTAATAAATAATTTAAGCATAGACTCACTCCTTATAGCAAGTTTTTATCGGGCAATTTTATGGTGTTGCCCGCATAAATCAAATGCGGGTTTTTTATTCCGTTATAACTCGCAAGCTTTGGATAAAGAGAGGCATCACCATAATACTTTCGGCAAATGGCGCTTAGTGTGTCTCCTGGCTTAATGGTATAAACCTGGACCGCAGCGGTTGTCTTCTCTGCGTTTCGAGCGCCGTTGCCTGTGTTGCTCGTCTGTACTGCCGATAATTCACGGTATTTATGCGTCGTGATGGTGGCATATACATCACCGGTGCCATCTTTTTCGCCGTAAGCAACGTCAGATATAAGCACAGGGATGTTTACAGTAGTATCAGATACTATGAATCGCAAAACCGTGCGGTTATCGCACCAGTATTTAAATATGTCGACATATACGTATGGTTCAAGCACAGCGCCCGGCTGCAAAAACGAATAATTTTTCGCCGGAAACATGCACTCCACTTTAAAGGTCGGAAGCGTGCCGTATCCGGCAAGCGCTACGTCCCCTAGGGTGTGAATATTTATTGTCTCTATGTTTATGCCATGGGAAACCTCAAACCTTGGTGGCGTGACCGGAAGCACAAGCTCTGTGCTTTTTTGCGTATCAAAAAATATTATTTTTCTCAATTTTATCACATCCTTATCACTCAACAAGCTGATAAGCCCTGTTCATCTGATTTACGATCTCTCGCGCAATCTTCATAATATCGGCTTCCTCGCGGATATAAAAATTGTTTCCCGTTATAACGGCAGAGCTGCTTCTGCCTGCACTGTATGCGCGGTTTTCAGACGCAGTCAATACTCTTTCCCCTTCGTGAAGCAATGCAGGAAAATTATCATATGGAACATAGCTTATACCATAAGCATGGCCAGTATATGCTTTAAAGTAGTACTCCCTTCTATATTTATCCACAAACGAATCGTAGGCTGAGCCCTTCCAATTATAATTGCTATCTACTGAATTTAGGCCCTTTGAAAATTCATTCTTCATTACATAGTCAGCGTTCCAATATTCATCCCTTAGCCCTGCGTTATTTTTAATCCTATTTGCAAGGTTTAATTTAGCTTCTAATTCTAATTGAACTCTTTCGCTGGCATTATACACATTCTGCGCAATGGCCAAGGCTTCGGCAAGCAGCTCCCCCATCATTACACCCGCTTCTTCTGTGTCTTTGCCGGCATATTTCGCATAATCGCTGTGCATTTGGGCAAGCCTTTCCCGAACTTCGCCGCTGAATAATGAACTTATGTCGCCGGTCATAACCGCATTTAGCGCATCTCTCTTGTATTGCTCCGCTAGGTTTTCAAGCGACGCTTGCCATTGGCCGATTAGCCCATAAGCTTTTTTCAGTTGTGAGCCGCTTTCACCATGTAAGAAGTCATTTTGCTTTTGCAAGCCTTTCTCCCGTTCCTTAATATAACCCTCTCCCATGGCACTATCAAGCTCATTCTTCGCATCCTGCAATGTTTTCATGAGGCCTTCATAAGTTTTAAGCCGCCTTTCCATGCCGCCGGCAAAATCTTCCCCCATGCTATCGGCAATTATTTTAGCTGCTTCGGCGCCGGGCACAAGCCCATTGTTAACCATCTCTTCCACTTCTTCTTTGGTTTTGCCTAATCTCTTGGCCAGATAGTCCCACACCGGAATGTTGCGTTCCAGGAGAGGGGTGAGATGTTCAAGAGTAGTTACGCTTGTAGTTTGGATACGGCCTAGGGCGGCAGCCACATTTTTCATCTCTTCGGTGCTCATCCCTAAGGCAGCCCCGGCATCACCAACTTTGGTCAGCAATGGGAGCAATTCCTCTTGGGCATATCCATATTCAAGCAATGTTTTGCTTATATCGGTCAGATCATCATACCCAAATGTCGTTTTTGCTGCAAATTGCGTCAATTGCTCCAAAAAGCTTCCTGCTCTCTCCTCGCCGCCAAGGAGCGTAGAAAACGTTATCTTATCCTGTTCGCGGGTTGAGGCTATGCTTATTCCGCTTGCAAGCGCATTTTTTTGCGCCTCTAATATGCTATCGTACTGGTTTTTATAATATTCTTTAAAAGCATCATCTTTTTTCTCAAAATTTTTAGCGTTGCCCTGGATATAACCCACCAGCGCGCCTGCAGCAGCGCCAATAGCTGTACCGATTGGGGAGAATGCGCTGCCTATGGACGCCCCCATCGCAATTCCAGACAATACACTGCTGGCCGTTGTTTCCCATTCTGCTCCATACTTGCTGCCGCCATATGTAATTAAAATATCTCCGAGCACATCGACTGCAGGCGAAAGCGTTTTAAAATCACTGAGGCCTTTTAATGTTCTGGTCTTTATTTCACTTATGCTACTTTCGCTGTTTTCCGATTTGTTCATAGCATCAGTGAGGCTCTGTATTTCGCTTTTCGCTTGCTTTGCGCCCTGGGATATTGATTCAAGATTTTGAATAGCATCTCCATAACTTGCATTTTTCAGCCCAAGCTCAAGTTTTTTCGCTGCTTCTCCCGTTCGGTCAAACTGCTTTTCAACTTCTTTAAGCCCACTTTTTGCCTTGCTGACGTCAATCTTTAATTTAAAATCTTTAAGCTTTGCCTGGTAGTCTTTGCTTAAAGCTTGAATTGCATTGCGCATTGTCGTGATAGCCGGTGTTAAATCGTCCTTTACGCTTGTGGTAATACTTACCTCACTTCCCAAAATTCCCCCCTCCTTAAATAAAAATCCCCGCAGATTTTATTCTGCGAAGATTGCAGTACTATGGCATCGGCTTTATTGTTACGGCTATATATGCTATAACTTTTTTGCAGTCTCCGACAAAATTTACTTTATACTTTATAGCTTGTTTCCATATATTTTTCAAAAAAGGCTCTTATTACAACCTTCTCTCCTTCCGGCAGATTATAATAAGAGCCCGGCATTATATTGTGTTTTATAAAGAGATAATACATTAACTGCGTCTCCGGATCAGTGTCTACTTTTTTTTAATTTCTTCTATGGTATCCGTACGATACCCCGACAGCCTCTCAATGGCGCGGGATATATCAATAATTTCCCCCGGAAGCAGCATTTTTTTTATCATTTCCGCCGGTGTTGCGGCATTATATTTAGCCATAAGTTCCGGAGACTTCAAGTTCGGCTCAACCACACCGGCAAGCATTATGTGTACTTCCATATCTTCCATCTGCGCCCGCGAAATTTCCATTGCCCTGCTGTAAGGAATCGCTCTCAGCTTAAATATCACAGGCGAACCGCATAAATCGCTCAACCGTTTAATCTTGTATTCTTTCTCCGGCAGGTCCTGAATATCCATCTTCAGCAATAAATCAAGTGTATCCATATCTCCTTACGCCTCCACACTGTCCAGCAACTCATAATCAGTAAATGTAAACGGCGCCTCTACCGTGCCGTTCTTTGCAACTTCCCAGTCTGCCAGGGTCAAGTCGTCAAAGGAAACGTTCCGCAAAACAACGCGCTCAGCTCCATAAGCGTCGGGGTCGTCCAGCTTCGATATTATTGTAAAGCGTACGTCCTCACCATTTCTTATCTTTTTTCCAATAGCCAAAGCCATCCTGCTGTTTACTTTATGCAGCTTCAAAGAACCTGTGCACGATATCGAAGTGACCTTTTTATCCACCGCCATCTGCCCGCATATATTAACATCCTCTTTGTTGAACGACACCTTGGCTTGCAAGCCGTAGCATTCAGAGACGTAATCCCCATCCAGCCATACTTCGCCCCAAGTGCCGCACATCACTCTATTAGCTTTTAACTTCTTCATATTGCACCTCCTTAAATCGTTATGCTGAGGTTAATATCCTCAATAGCATCAAGGATTTTGATGGTTGCCTTAAGGAAAACCTTATCGTCTGTGGCCGCTTCTTTAATTTCCTGCTCAGTCATGTCGGTTGTGTCAATGCCTTTGCTTTGCAGATACGCTTCCTGGGCTTCAGCATCAATATCAACAGTGCTGCTGCCGTCTTCGAGAATACCGGCATTTTCCAGCCCGGCAAAATATCCCTTAATTGCGGACATAAGCAGGCATTTGTTGTCATAGCTGTTGGCATATTTCCCTATATAGCTGTCCTCGGCAGTAGCCTTTATATCGGCCCGTATCATGTCGATCGCCTCTACAATCTTGATTTTTTTGAAAGCTTCTCCCTTGTCCTGGGTAGTGGTCTGTAAGGAGTTTACACCTCGCCCGACCTTGACTTTTTCACCGTCGTAAAAAATAACAAACTTTCCTGCGTCAATAGCCTCGTCAATTTCATCTTTCGACAAATTGTCTACCGAAGTCACCTCGCTAAGGGGAGCATAAGTGCAGGATATGGTCATCGGCGTGCCGGCAATCAAACCAGCGATACGCGAACAATACTGGGCCGTTGTATAGGTTTTATCACCCACCACTATGTTGCCTGTCGTAAAATTAATTACACCTTCGCTATCCGCCTCTGTATTGGGCAATACCGCTTTGAACGTGCGGCCGTCCGCGCGCTGGCTTTTAATCCATGTGGAAATCTCTGTCGTTTCAGCAGTAGTGCAGTCAGGCGGTCCCACAATGTAATCGACCGTCTCTCCCGCGAAGTAATCCAGAGCTTCGGCCAAATTTGTCGCTGTGTCCGGCAACACGTACACGATTACCTTTTTAGGCGGATTAATATACCCAATAAAAGCCCTTTTCACATAATCCTGATTTTCAGTTCCTAATGCGCTAAGCAACGTTGATACCTGCGTCGGTTTTGTCAGCACATACGCTTTGTTTCCGGCTCCGACGGCATCTTTCAATATAATCCCGACTATGCCCTTTTCAGAGCGTTCTATTACCGTGGCAGCCGCTGTGCTAAATTCTATGTTGATGTTAGGCAGTCCCATAGTTATTTATCCCTCCTGTAAATTAGTTATTACCGACCTCATCAGCGGAGTTGTATCCTCTGCGTCGGTTCGTTCATCAAAATATTGAAATTGCAAATTTACGTACGCCCGATCAAGATCCATACTTCCAGTGCTGCTTTGTATTTTTATGCTCCTGTCGCCTACAGGCACATGCCCGCAAGAAAACAATTCCAATACTGCCTCCTGCAGCCCTGTGAGTCTATCCGGATCTGACTGGTAATTCTCGTCTATGATTTCAAAACAGGTAATCTTGAAATTAACAGTTTTTTCAATAGTAGAGCGATTTGCGTCTCTCCTGCTGATACTCACGTATTCAAGCAGAAACGATGGGCGAACAAAATCTTCAGGGCATCGTTGAATATATACGGTATATCCAGGGAACTCAGCTGTAATTCTGCTATTTATCGCAGTTGTAATATCGCTTGGTTTCACCATTTGTCAGCCCTCCAGTTTTTGTGACGTATTTCTTGGGCAAATTTCCCTGCTTCTGATACAGTTTTAGCTTCCAATGCTGCTTTACCGTTCCTTTTTTCAATTAAAGCTTTAGTCTCCCATAATCACCTCTCCTCTAATTTTTGAATTTTGTCTTCAAATCGCTGTTCCTTTTACAAAAACCATTTCAAACTCTCACCTCCTTCCAGCCAACCTGTATCGTAAATCAGCCATATCAAACAACATATCCTGTTGCAACAAATAAGTGGCGTTGATTAAAGCCACTACCATATCAGCTTTGCCGGCTGATTTTTTCTTGCCTACTACAGTTTGTTCAAATTAGTTTTCTTCCCTATGTTACGTAAGTGCAGCGGAAATCGCCTTTATCATCTGCTTAAGCCTCTTGTCAAAAACTTTTATATTCATCTCTCACCGACTTCAGTGTTCTTACGGCGACCGGTCAACAGGAACGGTAAATGTAAGCTAAAGCTGGTATAACAAAAAAGCCGCATTTTTTTGCGGCTATTCCATGGTAATATACTAGCATATATTAAGTGTCATTTGGTGCCATGCTTATGTGTTATACCACTTAGCCATTTTTTCAAGGGTGTGATCATTTATTCTTATCGCTTGCCTCCTGCTATAATGTACGCTGTTTCCAATCCATTCCCATATGTCACAGCGATAGGGAGGATCATTTATGTACCTCATTTCTATTACTTTGCGTTCTATGGGTTCTAAAATGCTTAACATTTTCTCTATCAATTTCTTCTTGTCAATTAATTTGTTTATCTCAGACAAATACTTTTGCATTTCAACGTCACACTTTGCAACCAGGTCTCCCACCGGGTCCGCTATTTTATTCGCTTCTGACTTGGGCATATCGGATATTTTCACGGCTTTTAACGTATCCATGTGAAGATTTTTAAGTTCAATGAATTCGTTTAACTTTTTATTAAGTTCCTGTATTTCCGGTACAAGGTCCTTATATTCTTCGAGCAATTTTATTATCTCTTTTGTCCTATTGTCCCTCATAACATCACTCCTTAAGGTTATACGCCTGATTTTTGGGCAGATTTAATATCTTATTGGCATGGGCAGCTGTCAGAATCATAGGGCATTCCTCTAAGCCATTCACTGTTTCTCGCGCCTGCTAAAAGCCCTGCTGTCACCATTCGGTGACGCATTGGGCAAAAAAACAACTTATCGATCGGCTCATTTGGAAAGGCCATAATAATCCCTGATATCAGTTGCTTGCCCGCGCCTCTCGAACCTTTGAGCCATCTGCTGATCGTAGTCTTAGAAACATGCGCTTTTTGAGCAAATTTGTTTTGAGACCAACGGTTTTTATTAAGAAGTTGAAGGATATATTCTTTATTTGGTATCACGGAGCGTCCTCCTTTCCTCTGAAAAGTGTTTCTTATCGGTTACGCTTATTATGATAATCCTGGTGTAACCGTTTGTCAATATATTCCTGAAATTTATATTGCCATATGGCAACACTTATTTTATAATAACAATTGGAGGTTGATTTTATGGAAATTGGAAAATATATTTCGGAGCTTAGAAACGAAAAAGGGTTATCCCAAAGAAAGCTTGCAGAACTTTCAGGAGTGAGCAATACAGAGATATCAAGGATTGAATCAGGCGAAAGGAAGAAAGTATCTCCTGAAATACTGAAAGCACTGGCTCCGCATCTCGGTGTAAGCTATGAGAAGCTAATGGAAGTTGCAGGCTATATCACAATTACTAACACACCTACCCTTGCAGCTCATCGCATAAACGGATACGATGAGCCGCTCACCGATGATGAAATCATAGCTGTAAACGCCTTTTTAGAAGCTTATAGAAAAAGTAAACAAGGTAAAAAGGACTGATAGCTCTTGGACAAATTCGAAAAACTTGAAAGTGAAGCATTTAATTTAAAAATAAATGTAAAAAAAGCTAAGCTCCCTGAAACAATATCGGGACTTTACTATTATGACGGTGATAATCCCCCCCTGATTGCTTTAAATGAATGCCTCCAAACAAAGGCGGAACAGGTTTGTGTTTTAGTTGAAGAGCTCGGACATCATTATACGTCCAGCGGCAACCTTCTCACGGATCCGTCAATTGACAGAACTATTATACGAAAACAGGAATATAGAGCAAAAAAATGGGCTGTACAAAAGCTTGTTACTTTAAAAAACATAATAAATGCTTATGAAAAAGGATGTAGTAATCTTTTTGAAATGGCTGAATATTTAGGTGTTACAGAGCCTTTTCTTGTACAAGCTTTTGCATGTTATGGCAGTATGTACGGCAAATATAGAAAACGAGGTAAATACATAATCTATTTCGATCCGCCTGGTATATTTAAATATATTGATTAAAAATTGTGCCTCAAAATAAGCGGCGTAAGCGCAACGAAGGGTCCATGCGTCAGGTTGAATCTAAACAGCTTTGGGAAGCCGGATATCCGGCAGGAGCTGGAGAAAACAGAAAACTAAATATAAGAGCGTATATGCTAAAAAAATGAAATTGCTAAAAAATTACCGGGAAAACCGGAATTATTTTTTTGAAAAGCAAGCAACAAAAAAACCCTCAAGTACCTGTACCACTAGGCACTTGAAGGATTTCAAACTGGAGCCCCCAATCAGAGTCGAACTGATGACCTCATCCTTACCATGGATGCGCTCTGCCTGCTGAGCTATGAGGGCATCTGGAGCGGGTGAAGGGAATCGAACCCTCGCTGTCAGCTTGGGAAGCTGATGTTCTGCCATTGAACTACACCCGCAGCCGCATGTACAATTTCTAAGAGCGAAATGAATTATAACATAAATTCAAATCCATGTCTAGTACATCAAATCATCAAATACCTGATTTATATCTTACCTTCTTCAAGATATTTCTCCAATTTACGTTTTACTCGCTGTAACGCATTATCAATCGACTTCACGTGCCTATCCAATTCTTCGGCGATTTCCTGGTAAGACTTGCCCTGCAAATACAAGGACAAGACCTCCCATTCCAAACCGCTCAATATTTCCCCCATCTTATCCTCAATGCCCGAAAATTCCTCTCTGTTTATTATCATCTCCTCAGGGTCGCTTATGCTTTCTTCGCTGATAACATCGAGAAGCGTGCGATCCGATTCCTCGTCAAATATGGGCTTATTAAGCGAAACGTATGAATTTAAAGGAATATGCTTTTGCCTTGTAGCAGTTTTAATGGCAGTTATTATCTGCCTCGTTATGCATAGCTCTGCGAAGGCCCGAAAGGATGAGAACTTATCCCCCCTGAAATCTCTTATGGCCTTGTAAAGCCCTATCATACCTTCCTGAATAATATCTTCACGGTCTGCACCTATAAGGAAATATGTCCTGGCCTTGGCACGCACAAAACTCTTATACTTGTTGATCAAATATTCGAGGGCCTTGTTATCGCCCGCTCGAGCATCCTTAATTATTTCTTCATCAAGCATCGCACTATAGTTGCGTTGAACCTCGGCGCGCGCATTTAACTTCAAGATAACGCCCCCTTAATTATTATAAAAAAGCTGGACATCCTCGAATACCTCACAGATAGGATTTATACACACTTAATTATATTTGACTTCCACACTTATGTCAAGTTTAACCTCCCTTTTTGAGTTGGCTTTTTTGTTCCCAAACTTTGAAGTTTAAAACAATCCTGGCAAGTTATTAAAAACACACATTACATACATTGACAATAAATGCTAATTTGTGTAAAATACACATCAGTAGACTTCATAATTCCTCCCTTTGATTCATTAGAGTCTGGGGAGATTCTTTTGTTCCCTTCTCTCAACTGAATTCACAAATATTTGCCGCCGGGAGCCTGCTTCATGCTTTCGCAAAACCATTCCTATAAAGCTTATCATCGTCGTTTTTGCTTTATTGAGAATTTATGCTTCGCCTCTGTCTCCCTTCCCCCGGCGAAATTTCTCAAGCTTCTCACGCAATTCGGAATCTATGCGGGACATGATGTCATTGGCATTAATAGGCCTGCTGCTCATATCCAGCCTTGCGTTTTTTGCCGCCCTTTCCACCTCTTCTTTAAGTTCCCTTGGCGACATCCTTATTCCACCGTTGCTCAACACTATTGTCTGTTCAAGATAATCCGATGTTGCCACCCTTATCGTATGAAGGCTGCCCATGTTATGGACAAACCTCTCAATATAGTTGTCAGCAGTCTCGTTTTCCTTTGTAAACACGACCGTAATATTATCAAAAGTTTCATGCTTTTCCTTGCTTCCCTTCACCAGGTGAGCATCAAACACCACAATAACACGTATCTTCTTAAAGCCCTGGTAATTGGACATTATGTTAAGCAGTTTGTTCCTGCAATCCTCCAGGGATTCCGTCTGCAAATTGAAAGTATCTGTCCAGGCATTTATTATGTTATAGCCGTCTACCAATAAGTATTCCATGTAAATTGCTTCCTCACGTACCCCTTTGTTTCAGAATTTCATACATAACTACCGCCCCTGCCACAGCCGCATTTAATGACGATATATGCCCTTTCATCGGTATGTTCACTACAAAATCACACTTTTTTCTGACCAGCTGACCGATACCTTCTCCTTCGCTTCCTATTACCAAAGCGATAGGACCGGTAAGGTCGCTCTCGTAAAATGACTTTTCGCCTGCGGCATCGGTACCCACAACCCATATATTTTTCTTTTTTAAATAATCTATAGTCTGTCCGATATTTGTCACACGCGCCACAGGTACATACTCTATTGCACCTGCTGAGGCTTTGGAAACAGCAGGCGTCAACCCGACGGCCCTTCTTTTCGGTATTATCACTCCGTGGGCTCCGACGCAGTCTGCAGTCCTGAGTATGGAACCAAGGTTGTTCGCGTCGGCTATCTCATCCAGGATAATTATAAAGGGGCTCTCCCCTTTTGCTTCGGCTATGCTAAGGATGTCATCTACGCTCACATATTCCTTAACCGCCACAAAAGCTATTACACCCTGGTGGGCGCCGGTGAAAGAGAGCTTATCAAGCCTGGCTCTTTCCACATCCTGGACTACTATGCCTTTCTGCTTCGCAAGGGCTATAATCTGGTTTATTGAACCTTCCCTTTCGCCTTTGGTCACCAGAATTTTATTGATGGTCCTCCCGGATCTCAGCGCCTCAATGACCGGGTTTCTGCCCTCCAGCTTGTCAAGCCCTTCTGCACCTGATTGCCCTGCAACCGTTTCTTCGCCGCTGTCCCTGCGCTTTTTATTTTCTGCTTTATTCTTAAATCTTGGATCTTTATTCAATGCCATAATATAATAATATCATCCTTTTCATAAATTATGAATTCTTCAAAGACAAATAAGCTTGTCCCATCACTCATTCATAGTATGCTCGTACAATTATTAATTATAGATGGTCCTACGCCATCCCTTTACCGGGAAAACCGGATTATTCCTGACCTGCGCTTTTTGAAATGGACATTTTCAACACCTGCATCAAGCGTTCATAGTCCCTTTTCAGATACAGGTATCCTAAAAGGGATTCAAAACCTGTAGCATATTTATATTCAGTGACATCCGCATTTTTGGGAATGGTCCCTGATTTGGCATTCCTCCCTCTCCTTACGATGCCTTGCTCTTCCGGCTCCAAAAACTCCATCAGCCTGTGTATGGTGTCCGATTGGGCCTTTGCCTTTACAAAATCCACAGACTGCTTATGAAGCTTATGTACCGGCGCATTGCCCCTCCCCACTACCAGCGTCCGTATAAACAGCTCGTAAACCGTATCTCCGATATACGCAAGCACCAGGGGAGAAAAATTGCCGATGTCCTCCTGTTTTATATTTATTTCATCTAAAACGCTTTCTAAAAATTCACTAACCATCCAGTTACACATCAACCTTCTGTTTATTAAATTTTACTTGTATTATATACTATTAATCAAATACTTTAAACATAAAATAGATATTTTTATTCTGCCACAACGTTGTACTTTATGTATATTTATAAAAATAAAAAAGGAAGACGGCATTTGAAATGCTGTCCTCCATGCAGCGCTAAATTTCCATAGGGCTATTTTTAAGTGCAGGCCAAATTGCTACTTGATGAGATGACCCTTTGTTTTTATCCCTCCGATGCCCTTGCTGCCTGATATGGTGAGAGTTGAAATCTCCTGAGGGGTTACATATTTCCAGGTTTCGGTAAGTGCTACTTTTTCCGACACAAAAGCCGGGTCCAGGGCATTGATCAATATCCTTCCGGGAGAGCTCGCAAAGTTTGCTCCCGCTTCCATAATAGCCTCAAAATATGACTGGCAGGCCCCTGCGAATATACAAAGCTTGTCAGGGCTCGGTTCATACTTCCTTGCCTCTTTTACCGCCTGGATAAAATATTTAGAGTTTCTGTAGCTGTTTATATTATGTTTATCAGCGGATTTTTTAAGGCTGTCATGTCCGGTTAACACCAATATATCAGGATTGTACTGCTCCAGATACCTTCTTACAACGTTAGGTTGCTCGTTCTCAGGCACCTCTTTGCCCACCGACCGTATCTTTGCTTCTCTGTAGTGCTGGATGCACATTTCCATAAATTCGCCGCTGGAATCGATATGAAGTATCCTTCCAGGCCTGGATCTGAAAAGCCTTATCATGAATATGCCGCGAGGCATGCTGCGGCTGTAGCAGTACCTCTTTGCATGCAGTATATCCTTTTTCATAATATAGCGGACGTCAAGAGGGTTTTGCAATATCAGGTCATCTTCATCCGAATCTGCCTCTATCCTGTACATCAAGCCTTTTAAAACATACACGGGCTTTCCCCCGTCTGTGTTTATAATATCGGTGACCTTGAAATAAACATCACCTCCGTGGGATTTCCTCGCTACTATATCCCCGATTTTAATATTACTCATTCACACCACTCCATAAGATGATTTGATATTACATAATATGCAAACCATCTCATTATGGGAACACAAAAATAAGCAGCGACAGAAAATCCCCCTGTGGCAAAAGAGCTAAACTTACACAAAATGAAAAAGGGCTCTACGTCAAATGTTGGGGTTAACCAAGTAAAATGAAGTAACCTATGAATTATTGGGTACCGTCAAGATTTTTTCGCAAATTCATATCCCGCTTGGTAGTCATCAGTTAGCTAGCAGTTATTTGTGAATCAACTCTGGCATCTAATTCCACAAGATGTCTCATGCTCATATAACGCTT
>Ga0134098_1000276_pt1 | contig 57412 bp, 60 predicted proteins | sample 9_3taG_FD_94456 | JGI IMG/M metagenome (GOLD analysis project Ga0134098, IMG submission 94456) | Switchgrass degrading microbial communities from high solid loading bioreactors in New Hampshire, USA - 9_31_10_142_A3 metaG | ecosystem: Engineered > Bioreactor > Semi-continuous > Anaerobic >... | reverse complement strand
TGTAATTTTGCATTGAAAATTGACCCATCTTTTGCATAAAAACTGACCCACCTTGTATTAAAATAAACCCCACATAAACAGTATGGGGGTAATAAGAGGTGATCAGCATGACAGATTGGGTAACAATCAGGAATCTTAAGAAAAGAAATCCTGAGCTTGGCACAAGGGCCATAGCAAGGATTTTAAAAGTATCCAGAAATACTGTTAAAAGAGCATTAGCTCAGGAAGTATACACTGGATATGAGAGAGTTTCAAGAAATAATGAAGAGCTCTCAAGATTTTCAGAATTTGTTAAAGAATCCTATTTAGTAAAAAAGCAGAAGGTTTCAGTAATCATCAGCAATTTAAGGAGTAAAGGTTTTAAAGGTTCAGAATCTTCAGTGTACAGGTATATTAACAGCAATTTCAAAATGATCAATGACACAACAAGAAGCTTTCAAAGGTATGAGACATCTCCTGGAGAACAGATGCAGTATGACTGGTCTGAATATAAAGTTTCCATAGCAGGCAAGCTTGTAAAACTATATGTGCACTGTACAATTCTTGGCTACAGCAGATACAGAAAGTATGATTTTAGTTTTGATAAGAAACAGACAACGATATTTGATATATTATCAGAAGCATTTTACTATTTTGGAGGAGTATGTAGCAGGATACAGGTTGACAACGCAGCTCAATTTGTAGATGATGCTGGAAGCAGTGTTGTATGGAATGACAATTTTCTTAAACTTTGTGGTTATTATGGGATATTGCCCACAAGATCCCTGCCTGGTCATCCATGGAGCAAGGGCAAAGTAGAAAACCCTTTCAGTTATCTTGAAAATCATTTTATCAATAACAACACTTTTTCTTCTATAGAGGATTTTATAAACAAATTGTTGAGATTTAATGATGAAGTAAATGAAAGAACTCATGGGACAACCACTGTTAAGCCATCTGAATTATTTGAGATAGAAAAAGAGCATCTGATACATATTCCGTCTTGTAAGTTTGTTATTGTAGAAAAAGAATACAGGAAAGTGACATCTGATTGTTTGATATCTTATAAATCAAACAGATACTCAGTGCCACATATATTTGCTGGTCAGGAAGTATGGATAAAAGTACTAAAAGGGATTTATCTTAATATTTATTCCAATGACAATAAACTTATAGCAGAACACAGTCTTGTATCTGGAAGAGGTAACATTGTATCAGATAAAAGCCATTACAAATCATTTAAATGTCATGAAAACAGTAACTTTGATAAATTATCCCACAAATTAAAAGAAAGGTTTACATCTTATAAAAATATCGAACAGTTTTTAGAGTTATTGAAGAAACAGAAAGGCGCAAATTATCGTTATCAGCTTTTTAGGATAATAGAGCTGTTTGAGTACTATGACACAGAAATATGTGAGTCTGTAATGGATGAGAGTCTAAAATACAGAAGAGCACACAGTGATTTTATAAAGGGAGTTTTGACAACCAGGAGAAATTGTGAGAGTTCATATAGTGGAAGTTTAAATATAAACCTTCATAATTTCCCTTCAGCTAAAGAATGTAAAAGACAGTTAAAGGAGTATCAATATGGAAAAAGATAATATATCATCAGGAATAAAATATTACTGTAAGATTTTATCTGTTCCCTTTATATACGAAATATACGAAAAGGAAGCAGAAGAAGCAGCAAAAAGTAAGATAAGCTACCAGCAGTATTTATACAATGTTTTAAAATCTCAGAGCAATGTAAGATTGGATAACTCTGTGAGGGCCAAAATTAAGAAGGCAAAATTCCCTTTTATTAAAACAATAGAAGATTATGATTTTAGTTTCCACAGTAAGATTGATGAAAAGCTTATAAGGGAGCTCTGTGAGTTAAACTTCATAAGGGATGCCAAAAATATAATCTTTGTAGGACCTCCTGGAGTTGGTAAGACACATCTTGCAGTAGGACTTGGGATAAAAGCTGCTCTGTCAAGAAAGAGGGTGTTATTCTGTAATACAGAAGAATTAATAACCGAACTTGTTAGAGCAGAACACTCAAATACAGCAGTAGATTACATAGAATCCATATCTAGAATAGATTTACTGATAATAGATGAGCTTGGATATCTTGAAGTTGGTAAATCAGCAGCATCGTTGTTTTTCAAACTTATATCTAAAAGATATGAAAGAACATCTACTATAATAACCACTAACAAGGCATTTGAGGAATGGGATGATATATTTGGTGATGAAACAGTGGCAGCTGCAATTCTTGACAGATTACTACACCATTCATATCCATTCTTTATAAATGGTAAGAGTTACAGGATAAAACAGCTTTATGAGAAAATAGATGTTGAAAAAAAATAAATTTTTTTGTTAACTAAAAGGGTGGGTCAAAATTCATGACAAAAACGGGTCAATTTTCATGAAAATTTTCACCAGTATCAAGCTTTACCTCTATGCTTGCGGCTCTATTATGAAAGTTAAATATGCAAGCAGTCTGTTCTCGATTTAGTTTCCGTTTTATGATTAAAACTCTGTCAAAGGACTCCACCTTTATATTTTTTCTTTCAAATACCCCCAGCGAAGGATTATCTTTCCTAAGTTTTATAAGAGTTCTGTAAACTTTAAAAATCTCTTTGTGTTTTCCGGAATACCTGAGATTGAGATCAATTTTTGAACGTAAGAACGTCTTTGCATCTTGTGGATCAGGAATTTCTTCCTGCCAGTTGAAGGAAGCAAATTCATCTGTTCTTCCTTTTCTTACATTGTCTATTAATTCGGGATCAGAGTGACTTACAAAATATTGAAAAGGGCTGTTTTCAGCATACTCCTCTCCCATAAAAATAAGAGGTATAAAAGGAGATAAAACTACAATAGCAGCAGCAAGTTTTAAAGAATCTGTGCCAATTATGCTACTTAATCTTTCACCCATCATTCTATTTCCTATTTGATCATGGTTTTGTGAAAAGGCGACAAATCTTGAAGGAGGTAAATGTTTTGATGAGCTTCCATGCCTTTTTTTTCTATAACCGGAATACTGCCCCGTATATGCAAAACCTTCTTTTAATGCCTTAAAGAGCTGATTGAAATGCCCAAAATCCTGATAATATCCAATCTTTTCCTCTGTTAATAAACTATGCAGTGAATGATGAAAATCATCATTCCATTGGGCATCAACACCGTAGCCTCCTTTATATGGCGGATTTACAACCCTCACGTCATTTAAATCACTTTCAGCAATAATAAAAACTTTTCTGTCGAGTTTTTTACCCTCGTTGTGCACCGCCTTTCTTATATCAGAGATAATGTGTTTAGGGCTGAAATCAAATATTCCATGTATTGCATCTAGTCTCAATCCATCAATATGGTACTCCTTAACCCAGTAAATAGCATTATTAATGATAAACTCTCTCACTTCATCGCTATATGCATCATCATAATTAAAAGCAGGACCCCATGGAGTTTTGTATTTATCCGTAAAGTAATAACCATAATCAGATAAATAATTTCCCTCTGGACCCAGGTGATTATAGACAACATCAAGAATAACGGCAATCCCCAGATTATGACAACTGTTTATCAGTTTTTTTAAACCTTCAGGTCCTCCATAACTATTCTGAGGAGCATAGATATAAGTTCCATCATAACCCCAGTTTCTTTCTCCTGAAAATTGACCAACAGGCATAAGTTCAATAGCATTTATACCCAGATCGTTCTTTAAATAATTTAAATAAGGAATAATAGCTTCAAATGTCCCTTCTTTTGTAAAGGTTCCTGTATGAAGTTCATATATTATGAGATCTTCAAAAGAGATTCCCTTCCAGGATTGATCATCCCAATTAAATTCATATGGGTTAACAACCATAGAAGAACCGTCAACGCCTTCAGACTGAAATCTTGATACAGGATCTGGTCTTAGTTTATCATTATCAATAAGATAAAAGTATCTACTGCCTGCCTTAATCCCTTTCACAAATGCTGAATAGTATCCCTTTTCTTCTTTCTTCATTTGATACTTTTTCTTTCCTTCTACTAAACAAACAGAAATGGAGGAAGATTTTGGAGCCCAAACTCTGAAAAAAACTCCATCTTTTTTTATATTTGCTCCTATATGTAATGTCCAGGTTTTCATTGCTTCAAATAAACGGAATATAATTCAGTATCATATTATCTTCAAAAGCTTTTTTAAAACTAACATTTTAATTATTGACCCCTTTTCTGCAACTTGATCAATTTAATTAAACTCTACTATTATAAGATATGACTTAAATTAAAATACAATTCAAACTATTGTTATTCTAAATTTACTTCCCGTTTCTATAACATTTTAAAAATTGTTTGTAATTTGAACCTATTTTTCAAAATTTATACTAAATGAGAAGGGGGGCTATGGTGAAAAACTATTTTTCAACTTCAAAGCTTATAAGTATAAAAACGATTTTATTAATAATTATTAATATTTTTATTTTTAATAATTTTTCTGAAGCTCTGTGTATAAAAACAGAGTCGGCAAATATAAGATTAGGTCCTAGCACGAGTTACAAAAAAGCATGGACAGTTGGTAAATATATGCCTCTTGTTAAAGTTGGACTGAGTGTAGATAGAAATTGGTATGCTGTTAAAGATGTGGATGGAGATGTTAACTGGGTCCATAAAAGTCTTGTGACAGATCAGATAAAATGCGGCGTTGTCAAAGCAAAAAAAGTCAACGTAAGAGGCGGACCTTCCACAAAGTACTCTAAATTAGGTTTTGTAGAAAAATATTATTCCTTTAAAGTAATAAAAATTCAAGGAAACTGGGTAAAATTTCAAGATCAGTGGGGTGACTCAGGGTGGATTCATAAAAGTTATTTATGGATACCATAATAAATTATTTGAGTTTTAATCTAATAGTATGAATTTATACATAACTATTTATACTATCTTATCTGTTTTATAACCCCGATACAGAGAAAGCATTCCAGGACTTAAAAGGAAGCTTTAATGGAGCAGTTTAAAAGACAGTATAAGAGACACTTTCACTTTCACGATTAAGACATACATTTGCAAGTCAGTTAATTATCAGTGGCGCTGACCTTAAAACAGCTCAAAAGTTACCGGGACACAAGGATATTAAAATGACCCTCAGATACTCACACTTATCACAGGCTCATAAAAGGCAGGCCGCCAAATTATTGGAAAATCTAATTTATCACAATTCTATCGGAATCGAAAAAATGAGGCTTCTAAAAATCTTCGTAACTCATTGATTTTAAATATGGAGGTGAAGGGATTCGAACCCACGACCTCCTGCGTGCAAAGCAGGCGCTCTCCCAACTGAGCTACACCCCCATTCCCATGGGCCTAGTTGGAGTCGAACCAACCACCTCACCCTTATCAGGGGTGCGCTCTAACCAACTGAGCTATAGGCCCATTAATACTATAAAAATACCTGAAAATGATTAATTTTGTCAATTCAACGAAATTCGGGTAGTGTCAAGAATTATGTGTAAATTCATAAAGAGGTTTACTCCTGTATTGTTCATTTAAGTGATTAATTAATTACTGCGAAACTTATTCTTTAAATACTTTTTACATTATTAAAGCAACTCATTGTTTTTGTCCGTCTTCTTAATTCTCTAAAAGATCTCTCTATCACATTTGTTGTTCTTAATTTCTTCCACATGTTCTTTGAAAAACAAAAAAAGAAAATCAATATAAGGGAGGAAACCATGCAAAAAATTAGACAAATGGGATTAGAGGATTTTGTAACACAGATAGCAGAGATGGAACCTGCATCTGCAATAAAGTATCTAAGTGAAGCATTGATTAATCTTTTTATGCTAAAGGAAAGGGATTTTTTTCTTAAATCAGATCAGTCAACACAAAACAAAGCAAATGGATTTTATCCAAGGAATCTTGCCTGTCTTTTAGGTAATTTATCTCTTAAAATTCCAAGAGACAGAACAGGACAGTTTAGACCTCAAGTGTTACCACAGCAGTGGCAGAGATACGACAGAGACTTTCAAGATTTGCTGCTTAATCTGATACTTCAAAGTTACTCCCCAAAGAAATCTTTTCCTCAGACTGATCATCAACTCTGCTTTATACATATGCAGAGGAATATATTCAGAAATATGTCAAAGGAAGATGCCTGCAGATTTAACGAAGAAATAAACAGAATCAAGTTAATCAACAACTATGAGGAGGCAGTGAATGCATTTGAACCCTTATGCAGTCAATCATGGTGGATATTTCTAGTCAGTTAAGACAGCTGAGATTTCTATCTATGTTATTGTAAACAGAATAACCCTGGATAGATGGAGAAAACCCTTACTGTATCAAAAGAGGTGCTATATGAAATTAGACAGATCTTTAATTCCAGGTTTAGAGAATAGACACAGTTTTATTGACAACTGCCACGGATTTATCCTGTTTACTAAAACCAAAAACGGTGAAAGAAGAGAAATACCCTTAAACAATACTCTTAAACAGCTGCTTGCTCAGTTGTTCACACAGAGAAGACTTGATACTGAATACGTGTTTTATAACCCCGATACAGGAAAATCTTGCCATGATGCAAAAAGAGGCTTCAACACCGTATGCAGAAAGGCAGACATAAAAGACTTTCACTTCCACGACTTAAGACATACATTTGCAACTCAGCTTGTTATGAACGGATATGATTTAACAACAGTTAAAGAACTTCTTGGACATAAAGATATTAAAATGACCCTCAGATACTCACTTCCTGGCTCCTGAACACAAACAGGACGTAGTGAAAAAACTTGATAATTTTTTAGGACAAAATACTCCAAAAATCGCCCCAAAAAGTACCTGATTCTTACAATTTTCTTACAGTGCAGAAAAATTATCTTTTTATGATTTTCATAAGCCATTGATTTTGCTTAATGGACGGTAGGGGAGTCGAACCCCCGGCCTCCAGATTGCGATTCTGGCGCTCTCCCAACTGAGCTAACCGCCCGATTTGTTTTATAATATCATATTTAAAACATTTTAAGGAGGGTTTAAATGAACTGGCAAGAAGTTAAAAAGATAGCAAAAGAAAGATTGAAGCCTTACTGCCGTGTTTGTCCTGTATGTAATGGAGTAGTTTGTTCAGGCGAAGTTCCAGGAATGGGAGGTGTTGGAACAGGCTCTTCATTTAGGTCTAATATTGAGGCATTGAATAAATATAAACTTAATCTTTCGGCGATCCATGATGTAAAACAGCCTGATACATCAATTGAGATTTTCAAACAGCCTCTTTCTCTACCGGTAATGGCTGCGCCGGTAACAGGAAGTACATATAATATGGGTGGAGCTGTTACAGAGGAAATTTATGCTCAAGAGGTTATTGCAGGCTCTCTTATGGCAGGAACAGTTGGATGGACTGGTGATGGAGCAGACCCTTTAATGTATGGTAGTGGTATTGAGGCAATAAAAATGAACAATGGCAAAGGGATTCCAATAATTAAACCAAGAGCCCAAGATGAAATAATAAAGCGAATCCGTCAGGCTGAGGATGCTGGTGCTGTGGCAGTTGGAATTGATATTGATGGAGCTGGTCTTATAACAATGGCACTTAAAGGTCAGCCAGTCAGCCCAAAATCTCCAAAAGAGATTGAAGAAGTGGTAAAATCAACAAAACTTCCTTTTATTTTAAAAGGAATCATGACTGTTAAGGAAGCTGAAATAGCATATAACTTAGGTATTTCAGCAATTGTTGTTTCCAATCATGGAGGAAGAGTTCTTGATCATACTCCTGGTGTTGCTGATGTTTTACCTGAGATTACAGAAAAAATGAAAGGAAAGATAACAATTATTGCTGATGGAGGTGTTCGCTCGGGAGCTGATGTTTTAAAGCTTCTTGCACTTGGAGCTGATTGTGTTCTTATTGGTAGACCTGTTATAATCGCAGTTTTTGGAGGCGGAAGAGAAGCACTTAAACTTTATTTTGAAACTATTAGAAATGACCTTAAACAGGCAATGCTTCTTACAGGAGTTGGATCTGTAAAAAATGTATCGAAAGATATTTTAAGAGTCTAACTCTATGATGCCCGGCATAATAACCGGGCATTCTTTTGTTACAATATAAAATTAAAAGATAAGTTTATACTTCATAAGTTTTATGATTATATCTCAGAGTTATTGAACTTTCAAGCCACTTAGTAGAATATAAAACTTGTTATTTTGAAAAAAATATTTCAATAATAATATAATAAATTAATTAATAATAATTAAAAAAACAATTTGGTTAGGAGGTGCATTATGAAGCAGTATTTTGTATTCTGTTTGAGTTTTTTATTTTTATTTACATCAGTATCATATGGATTTGATGGAGAAACAGCTTCAAAATTTAATTCAGTTTTTTCTCAGCTAACTCCTGAGATGATTGCAAAAAAACCATGTGAAATCAATGCAAAGCAACTATTTGAGATGATCAGGGCAAATGAAGACTTTGTAATTCTTGATATCAGAACTCCTCAGGAAATGCAAATTGTTGGAATTACATATAAAAATACTCTGAAGATACCAATGCATGAACTTTTTAAGGAAGAAAATTTACAAAAGCTTCCAACTGATAAGAAAATTGTTGTTGTATGCCATACAGGGACAAGGGCATCAGCTACAGTAATGGCATTAAGGGCAGTTGGGTTTAATAATGCCTACATGTTTAAAGGAGGTATTATTGAGCTGGCTGCAGAAGCTGGAAGAAGCGTGGTGGGTATTCTCTGGTAGAAATAGAATGAACCAGAAGAGATAACAGTTTTAACTATCAGCTCTTCTGGTTTAATTTTAATGATGATATACACTTTTTTTGTTTAAAAGATGTATTATAGCTGTTAATTTCATCAAAACAGTTAATATGATAACACTATCTGAAGAGCTTTACATTAAAAAAAATGCCTATATTCCAGAACATCTACCATGCTATGTAGGAACAGTTTCAGATAATGAGTGTTTTATTGTAAAAGACTATGTTTTTTATTTTGGAAACAGAACTCTTGTATTTATTGGATATCCTCTTTCTCAAATTCAAGCTGATGCTTATGTAATAGAAATTATAGAAAAACTAATACAGATCTTTAAGCCTGATTATTTGGCTCTAATCGGTGAAGAAATATCATACAGTAAAGCCAGATGTTTGAGTAAAGAGACAGATGCTTACTGGAGAGTTAATTTAGAGGAGTTAGAAATTTCTCAAAAAGTAAGAAATATGATAAACAGAGCATCAAGGGAACTTTATATCGAGAAAACTAAAAATTTCGGAAAAGACCATCTTTCTATTATTTCTCAGTTTTATGAGACTCATTCTGTATCTGAAGCGACTAAATACATTTTTGAGAGAATTCCAGATTATATCTCGAGTTGTGAAACCGTGTTTATTTTTAATGCAAAAGACAGGAATGAAAAACTCATTGCTTTTGGCATAGCTGACTTTTTTGCTGATGATTATGCGTTTTATATGTTCAACTTCAGTTCTAAAAAAACAGTTCCGGGTGTTTCAGATTTAATACTCCATGAAATTATAAAAACAGCAAAAGAAAATAATAAAAAATATATAAATCTTGGATTGGGAATTAATGAAGGTGTTCAATTCTTCAAGAAAAAATGGGGTGGAGTTCCATTTCTTAAATATGAATTTTATTTTTATAAAACAAAAAAAAGATTTCCTAGTTTTTTGTATAATCTTTTTAAAAGATGTTGAAAAATAAAGAAAAAGATCATATTCTAAAAAATGCCTACATCCCTGAACATATTTTGAATCTGATGATTCCTCTTTCAAAGGCAAAAGCTTTTCTCATTAATGATTATCTGGGATTTGTAAGAGGAGATGTCCTTATTTTCATTGGTTATCCTCTAAACAAAAACTTTTCAGAACAGAATTTCATTAACAGTTTACAATCAAGTATAAGAAAGTTTAACCCATGCTATGTTTGGTTTATAACTCCTCAAATACCATCTGAACTTGAAAAGCTATGTATGGAAAGAGAAACAGATGATTACTATATACTTGATCTTGAAAAATTGAACATAAAAAAGGAGCTAATTAGGCAGATAAAAAAAGCATCTATGTATCTAACTGTCAGAAGAAATAGCGAGATTTCTAAAGAACATCTAAGACTTATAAAGGAATTCATAGAAATAAAAAAACCTTCTAAAAGAGTGGCTGACCTTTTTTTAAATATTAATGATTTTGTTACATATTCAAAAACCGCAGTAGTGCTTGATTGTATGGATAAAAAAGACAATCTCATAGCCTTTTATGTTCTGGATGTTGGAGGACCAGATTTTATCACTTATGTTATTGGAACATATGACAGAAACAACTATATTCCTCATGCTTCTGATCTTGCCTTTCATGAAATGATAAATATTGCCAGGCAAGAAAACAAGAAATATATTCATCTGGGGCTCGGTGTTAATGAAGGATTGAGAAGATTTAAAGAAAAATGGGGTGGAGTTCCATTTCTTAAATATGAACTCTGCGGATACAGGATTACTAAAACAGAATCTACACTTATTGACTCATTTTTAATAAGATGATAAGAGGAATATTTTTCAGGGATAGAAAACTTAAAATGATCTGGGCTATAAGAAAGAATAATCTAGAATCTTACCTGATAGGCTCTGCTCATTTTTCTCCGTACAGATTTGAGAGATCTCTTGAATACTATATAAGCAAAGTAGATACAGTATTATTTGAAGGACCTCTAGATGAGAAGAGCATGAATAAGGTTATACAGAGAGGGTTTAAAACAAGTGATGACAGATCTCTTCTAGATGTTGTGGAATATGGCGTTTTAAGAGATTTGATTCAAAAGCTTCTTTTATCTGATAGTTATCAGTTTGCAACAGGCTATCATTTTAAAGATTTACAGAAACAGATGGAAGAGTCTTATATTGAACAGCTTAAAGAGTTAAAAGTGTGGAGTGGTTTTTTTGCTCTGTGGTCGGAGTTTCTTAAGAAAAGACAATGGAAATACTCTGTTGACAAAGAGGCCTACAAGATAGCAAAAAAATTCAATAAGCAGATAGTTTTTCTTGAGACAATTGATGAACAAATTCAAGCTCTTGAAAATATACCTGTAAAAAGAATATTAAGTTTTATAAAAAATTTTGAACAGTGGGATAAATACTCAAAAAAATATAAGAAATACTATCTTAAAGGTGATATTCAAAATCTAATGTTTATTTCTGAAAATTTTCCCACTCGATGTGAATCAATTGTTGAAAAGCGAGACTTAATTCTATATGAAAGAATGCATCCTTTTTTAGAAAGAAATAGCATATTGGTATTTTGCGGCACAATTCATATAAAAGGTATAACAGAGCGATTAATTGAAAATGGATATAAAATAAAACCATACCATTGACGCTGGTTGTTATAAAAATAAAGTCAGAATTGATTAATATAAACACCATAAAATTCTGATTGAAAGAAATTGTATGAGATAATATGGAAATAATGGACATCAAGATAAAAAAATCAATACAATACAATAAAGTAGTGGAGGTGTCAGGATGGAAAAGATTCCGTACCGCCTGCTGTGGAATCATTGAGTCAATCAATAGATGCGTGTTTAGCTTTTTTAAGCTTCCCATTATCAAATTTATACAAAATATTTGACAGTGCAGTTGATTATAACAGTTATATACTTAAATAATATGAGCAATCCCCAGCTTATTTTAATGGCCTTTTTACAATGTGTTACATTTATTTCTGGCAATTGTCCTTTACAATACGAAGAGGTGGAGCTTGCCCATCTTTCCCTTCTCCCATATAAACTGTAACATGAGGAAAAGGAATTTCTATTTTAAGCTCATCAAATCGTTTTTTGATTCTTCTGTTGAACTCGCGAGCTACACGCCACTGTTTGATAGGAAGAGTGGTAGTTCGAGCTTTAATAATAACTGCTGAATCGGCAAATTGATCAACGCCTAATACTTCAATTGGCTCAAGAATGTCATCCTTAAATTCAGGGTCATGACGCATTTCCTCGTCAATTTTTTTAATTATTTCCATCACCTCATCAACATCTTCTTTATAAGCAACTCCTATTTCAAAAACGTACCTTGAGTATTCTTTGGTCATATTAGTAACAACGCTAATTTGTCCATTTGGAACGTAGTGTACATTTCCTGACATATCACGTAATACGGTGGTTTTCAAACTTATCTTCTCTACAGATCCACTCTTACCTCCGATTTCTACTACATCGCCCACTCGAATCTGATCTTCCATAAGGATGAAAAAGCCACTAATAACATCTTTTACCAGTGATTGAGCACCGAACCCGATAGCAAGTCCTCCTATTCCGGCAGTAGCCAGAATAGGCCCAATGTCAATCCCTACTTCTCTTAGAACTGTAATTCCCGAAATTGCAACTATAATAGAAATAAGAGCATATCTAACAATATTTCCCAGTGTTGTTGTCCGTTTCTGAAATTCTTCGTCCTCTTTTTTCCTGATAATTAAACGAATAAGCCCTGCAGAAAACCTTTTGGCGAGTCTTAATGCGAGCCATGTGAGGATAAGAATTACTATAATGTGCAATATACCTTTCAGAAATGAAACGCTGAATAGTTCATCTAATAATTTTTGCATATTCATAACTTTTCTCCTGTTTTTAAATCATCGATATATATTAAATTTTTAAATCATCGATATATATTAAATTAAGTTAAGATTGTCAAGTATAAATTTCTGAACTACTTCTGCAGTCTTGCTTACCTGTTCAGAAGTTAGAAGCTTAGTTCTATCAGTGATAATATTGCTTATGCTTCTAAGTTCTATACAGGGGATACCATAGATTTGAGCTACCTTTGCTATTGCAGCACCTTCCATATTTTCACATATTGCATTGAAATTTTTTTCTAGAAACTTTGCTCTTTGAATATTCCCCGTACATATTGAGACAGTTAAAAATGTTCCACTTTTTAAATTTTTCATAACATCAGGTATATAAAGAGGAATTGTTTCAGTATTCATGAAAATAAAAGAATTATTACTATCTTCACAGTTTATCAGTAAGCCCTCATCAGCGATAATTTCCTTCTCAGCTATCGCAATATCACAAATATTAAGTCCAGATGATGGATAGGCACCTGCTATTCCTGATATAACAGCTTTGCTAATAGGAAAATGGTTAAAAGCCAGAAGAGATGATATGGTAGCATTTACTTTACCAACTCCAGATACACATAGAACTATTTCTGAATTGTTTATGGTACCTTTTATGAACATAGTATTTCTTATTAGCAGATTCGATTTACACGAGATTTTTTTAGTAATTAATTTCGATTCTATAGCTGTTGCAAAAAAAAGGGCTATCAATTATGATGCTGCCTCAACAAAATTAATTCTGTTTTCAAAATTTTTCATTTTCTGAAGTACGATTTTTTCTGTCCAAAGAGTTTTTAGAAATTCTGCAAGATGATCATTTTGTTTTAACATGGAACCAATATCATACATTTTTATTTTTAATTCTATATTATCTATTTCATTGCTGATTGCAAAAATGAAAGTTTAAAGTATTTACTGTTTGTTTCTGTTGCTGATTTAAATCTGTATTTCATGTCGTATTATTTACTTTAAAAGAATTTTTTAGCATAAGGCAAGCTATGATATAATAAAAAGGCTTAAATCAAATTTTTTGAGGTGATACAATGCCTGTGTATGAGTATGAATGTAAAAAATGTGGAGAGTTTTTTGAGATTCTAGTTCTTGGCAATAAGAGTGTTTCATGCCCAAAATGTGGTTCTGATAACATCAAGAAAAAATTTTCCACATTTGCAATGAAAGGTGTTCAAAAAGGCAATTCAGGATGCTCATCCTGTAACGCATCTTCCTGTAGTTCCTGTAAATAATTCAATATTTCCCAATTCTTATTCTGAAAGGCAATAAAAAGGAGTAATAAGGAGTAATTATGTCAAATGTTTCAAAAGTTAATATTGCAGATGAGATGAAAGTCAGCTACCTTGATTATGCAATGAGCGTAATCATTGGTAGAGCCTTGCCTGATGTAAGGGATGGGTTGAAACCTGTGCAAAGACGAATTCTCTATGCTATGTTCAGAGAGGGGCTACTTGCTGGTAAAAAATATTCAAAATGCGCTGGAGTTGTGGGTGAAGTTTTAAAGAAATATCATCCCCATGGTGACCAGGCCGTTTATGATGCTCTTGTCAGACTTGCGCAGGACTTCAACATGCGCTATCCTCTTATTGATGGACAGGGTAACTTTGGCTCTATTGACGGAGACCCTCCTGCTGCATACCGTTATACTGAAGCAAGACTCACAAAAATAGCTGAAGAGTTGCTTCAGGATATTGATAAAGAGACTGTTCCATTTGTACCAAATTTTGATTCAACAACAGAAGAACCTCTTGTTCTTCCTGCACGAATTCCAAATCTTCTTATAAATGGTTCATCTGGGATAGCTGTTGGAATGGCTACAAACATTCCTCCACATAATCTTAATGAAATCATTGATGCTCTGGTGCAACTTCTTGAAAAGCCTGATACTTCAGTTGAGACTCTAATGCATTTTATTCATGGACCTGACTTTCCAACAGGTGGAATAATTTATGGTATAGAAGGAATTAAAGACCTTTATCGTACAGGTAGAGGAATTATAAAAATAAGGGCAAAAGTAAAAGTTGAAAGAGAAACAAAGGGTAAAAAACCAAAAGAAATTGAACTGTTTGAAAGAGAATCAGAAACTAAAGCTACAAAAGAGAGAATCATAATCACAGAGATTCCTTATCAGGTTAACAAAGCCAGGCTAATTGAGAAAATAGCCGAACTTGTAAGAGGGAAAAAAATCGAGGGAATTACAGAAATAAGGGATGAGTCTAATAGAGAGGGAATAAGAGTTGTTCTGGAGCTAAAAAAAGGAGAAATGCCAGAGGTTATTCTTAATAATCTGTACAAACACACTCAGATGGAGACAACCTTTGGTGGAATAATGCTTGCAATTGTTGATGGACAGCCCAGAATTTTAACTCTTAAAGAAGTTCTCCATGAATTCTTGAAACATAGAAGAGATGTTGTTTTAAAACGAACAGTCTTTGAACTAAAAAAAGCAGAACATTCTGCCCATATTCTTGAAGGTCTCAAAATAGCTGTTGAAAATCTTGATGAAGTTATAGCAATCATAAGAAAATCTCAGAATCCTGAGGAAGCGAGGATAAAACTGATAACAAGATTTCCTCTCACAGAAATTCAGGCTCAGGCAATTCTTGACATGAGGCTACAGAGACTAACAGGGCTTGAGAGAGACAAGATAATAAGCGATTACGAAGCCATTCTTAAAGAAATACAAAGACTAAGAGCAATTCTTGAAAGTGAAGACTTACTTAAGGAAATCATAAAAAATGAATTAATAGAGATAAAACAAAAATATGCTGACGAACGAAGAACTGAAATAACAGCTGAAACAAAAGAGATAAACTTTGAAGATCTGATTACTGAGGAAGACATGGTAATAACAATGACTCATCTCAGTTATATAAAGAGAACTTCTCTGTCTGATTACAGAAGTCAGAAAAGAGGTGGGAAGGGATTAACTCCAATGGAGACTGCAATAGATGACTATCTTGAAGATGTTTTAATTGGTTCAACACATGATCATATAATGTTCTTCAGTAATTACGGAAGGGTTTACTGCTTGAAGATTTATCAGATTCCAGAAGCTGGCAGAGTATCCAAAGGTAAACCTATTATAAATCTGCTTCCTCTTCAGGAAGGTGAAAAAATAACCACCAAACTTGTGTGCAAGGATCTTGAAGAAGGCTTTCTTACAATGTTTACAAAAAAGGGCTTTGTTAAAAAAACATCTCTTGACGAATTTAAAAATATAAGAAGTAAAGGTGTTATTGCCATAGCTCTTGAAGACAATGATGAATTAATATCAGTAAGAAAGACAACAGGACATAACCAGTTAATTATAGCTACCAAAATGGGCATGGCAGTTAGATTTGATGAGAAAGATGTAAGACCAACTGGTAGATCAGCCAGAGGAGTTATTGGAATCAGATTTTCAGAATCGCAGGATGAAGTTGTATCAGCAGATATTGTATCTGAAAACTCATTTATATTAACAATTACAGAAAAAGGCATTGGTAAAAAAACTCCTATTAATGAATATCGTTTACAGCATAGAGGAGGTACAGGGGTAAAAAATATCAAGCTTTCTGAAAAAACAGGTTATGTTGTATCCGCCCTTCAAGTTAAAGAAGATGATGAAATTATAATCTGTAGCAGCAGTAAAATGATCAGGCTTAAAGTTTCTCAAATTCGGCCTCAGGGCAGAGCTACAACTGGAGTAAGACTTATAGATCTCGCTCCTGAAGACAAAGTGGTAAGTATTGGGCGAATATTAGAGGAGGACAGCAGTGTCAATATATAACCTTGATTATTTTTTTAATCCAAGAAGAATTGCTGTTATAGGTGCTGATAATCTTCTAGGAACCATGGGTTATACTGTTTTCAGAAATCTTATTACTGAGGGATATAAAGGGATCGTTTATCCGGTAAATCCTCAATCAGATTCCATACAGGGAGTAGAGGCTTATAAAAGACTGAACGATATTTCAAAAGAAATAGACCTTGTTATCTTGGCAAATGAATGCGGGACAAACATTTTAGAGCTTCTTGAAGAATGTGGCCAAAAAAAAGTTAAGGGAGTTATTTTGATGTGTCCTGATTTCAGAACAAAGGTTAAAGATGCAATGCGTGTAGAGGAGGAAATTGAAAAGATTCACAGAAAATATGGTTTCAGACTTCTGGGACCTAATACTCTTGGCTTTATAAGACCTGGAATAAACCTTAATGCAAGTCTTTTTAAAAGAAAACTTAATAAAGGTAGTATTGCTCTAATCTCACAGAGTGCTACTCTTTCTATTGCTCTTTTAGATAGAGGTGCGGACAAAAACATAGGTTTTAGCTATTTTGTTGCACTTGGTTCTGATATAGATATAGATTTTGCTGATCTTATTGATTTTTTTGGAGTGGATCCTTCAACAAGGGCAATAGTTATATATATGCAGTCTATAAAAAATGGCAGAAAATTCATGACATCTGCTCGTTCATTTGCTTTTTCAAAACCTATTGTTGTGGTAAAGTCAGGTAAATTTGTTGAATCACTGGAAATAGCATTAACTCATTCAGGACTGCTTGCCGGTGAAGACAAGGTATATGATTCTGCATTTAAAAGAGCAGGTGCTGTAAGAGTAGATGAAACCCTTGATATGTTTTATATTACTGAAACCCTTTCAAAACAGAGAAGACCAAGAGGAAAAAGACTTGCGATTATTACAAATGCAGGTGCACCTGCTGTTACAGCAGTAGATGGCTTGCTTAAATCCGGAGGAGAACTTGCTGAATTTTCCGAAGACACTGTAAAGCAATTAGAGGGAAATGTTCCTGCACGAATTATAAGAAATCCTCTTGATTTAATATCCAATGCAAAACCAGAGGATTATGAAAAATCTCTTGGAATTGTTCTTAAAGATAAAAATGTAGACGGTGTTTTAGTGATGTTAACACCATCACTTGGAGCTGAACCTGTTGAAACCGCTACAAAAGTTGCAAAGTTAGCAAAAGATCATCCATATAAACCTGTTCTTACAAACTGGATGGGAGCAGAACTTGTCAGAGAAGGCAGAGAAGTTCTTAACTTGCAGGGTATTCCTACATTTGTAACACCTGAACAGGCTGTAAGAACTTTTATGTATATGTATCGATATGACTTAAACTTAAAGCTTCTACTGGAAACTCCTCAAACCATCCTTAACGATATAAATTTTAACAAAGAACGAGTAGCAGACATAATTGAGAATGCAATATCAGAAGGAAGAACAATTCCAACATTTTTTGAAGCTTCAGAAATTCTTTCAGCTTATGGAATTCCTGTAATACTTACTAAAAAGGCTGATAATATAGAAGAATTAAAAAATGCCATAGCTGAAATAGGCTATCCATTAGCTCTTAAAATAGACACACCCCGAATAATACATAAATTCAGGGAAGGTGGAGTTATTCTTGATGTGAGAGATGAAGTAGAGGCTGTTGAAGGTTTTAAATGGCTTAAAAGGCTCGCGGAGGAACATGGAGATGCTCATGCTTCTGTAATTATTCAGCCAATGGTTATAACCTATGGATATGAAATAGCTATTGGTGCCAAAAAAGATCCTACCTTTGGCTCAGTTATTCTGTTTGGTACAGGTGGAAATCTTCTGGAAGCACTGGAAGATTATTCAATCGGACTTCCGCCTTTAAATCAAACACTGACAAGGAGATTGATGGAAGAAACGAAGATTTACAGATATCTTCAAAAATATCCATACTACGAAAATATATTAAAAAAGCTTGAAGAAACAGTTGTAAAATTTTCGTATTTGATATCTGATTTTCCACAAATAAAAGAATTTGATATTAATCCTGTTTTTATAACTGATTCAGAAATTTTCGCCCTTGACTGTAGCATTATTTTCGATAAAACTGCTCCAAAGCAAAAAACTGTGGTAAAGGGAGAGTTCTGTCCACCTCATCTAAGCATTTGTCCATATCCTGTACATTTGTACAAAGAAGTAGAATTAAAAGATGGAACAAAAGCGATAGTCAGACCAATCAAGCCGGAAGATGAGGGCATGATTGCTGCTTTACTTGGAAGATGCTCAGAAAGAACAATAAGTTTAAGATTTTTTCAGAGAGCAATTGATTTGAGACATGAAAATCTTGTCAGATTCTGTCAGGTTGACTACGATAGAGAATTAGCATTTGTATGTGTTGTCAAAAAGGGAGATGAAGAAAAAATTGTAAGTGATGTTAGACTCTCAAGAGATCCAGATGGAATAGATGCAGAAATGGCAATTTTAGTTGAAGATGAATGGCAGGGGAAGGGAGTCGGTAAAGCCCTATGCAGTTATGCTATTGAAGTGGCAAGAGATTTAGGAGTAAAAAGAATCTGGATGGATATTTTGAGGATAAATACTTATATGATTGGACTTTCAGAGAGATTAGGCTTTAAAAAAGATCGTGTTGAGGAAGACAGTATAAAAGTAGTCTTGCATCTTGACAGTACCTGATGAACGAACGGTTAATGATAGTAGATTCTGATTATAATGTAAGAGAAAGCCTCAGTAACAGGCTTAGAAAAGAAAATTTTATAGTTGACTGTGTTGCAACACTTAAAGAAGCATTAAACAATTACACAACATATATTCATGATTTTGTAATAACAGAAATAGAACTTCCAGACGGAGATGGGCTGGAGTTTGTCAGAAAAATTAAAAAATTAAATCCTTCAGCTAAAATTATTGTAACAACTTCTTATCCATCAATAGCCTCTGCATTAAAATCCCTGAAATTGAAGGTTGATGACTATATTGTTAAACCATTTATTTATGATGAAGTAATGGCATCTTTAAAGCAGATTTTAAGGATTCAAATGGAAAAAGAAGAAATCGTAAAAGAAAAACCGCAAATCAAACAATCAGAAGAGTTTATATCAATTATAGGAGAATCTGTAGAAATCAAACTTCTACTTGAAAAAATAAAAAAAATAGCAAATACTCCTACCAATGTTGTACTTCTTGGTGAAACAGGAACAGGCAAAGAACTCTTTGCAAGAGCAATTCATGAAGCAAGCTACAGAAAGAAAAAACCATTTGTTGCAATTAATTGCGCGAGCCTGCCGGATAATTTGCTTGAAAGTGAACTTTTTGGTTTTGTAAAAGGGTCTTTTACAGGAGCAACATTTGATAAAAAAGGACTTCTTGAAATAGCAGATGGAGGTACTGTTTTTCTTGATGAAATAGGTGATTTACCTATTAGCCTTCAGGCAAAGCTTTTAAGAGTAATAGAAGATAAAGAAATAAGACCTTTGGGTAGTGTTACAATCAAAAAAGTTGATTTGCGATTTATCTCTGCAACCAATAAGGATCTTACTGAAGAGATAAAAAAAGGAAATTTTAGAGAAGATTTATATTTCAGGTTAAATGTTATTACCCTGCACATTCCTCCGCTTAGAGAAAGAGTCAAAGATATTGAAATTTTAGCCTATCACTTCATGCGTAAGTTTGCAATAAAAATGGGCAAAGATATTAAAAAAATTGAACCTCAAACCATGCAACTTCTTCTTAAATATTCATGGCCTGGGAATGTAAGAGAATTGCAGAATGTTATCGAACAGTCAGTTGTATTTTCAGAGTATGATTCAATAAAACCAGAAGATCTTCCAGAACATATAAAAACTTTGGAAAGACTAGTGGATAAAAGAAAAGAAATTCCTGTGCTGTCAATTGAAGAATATACAAAAGAGTTTATTTTAAAGTACCAATCATTTTATACTGAACAGGAACTTGCAGATATGCTTGGAATAACAAGGAAAGCTTTATGGGAGAAAAGGAAAAAATGGGGAATAACAAGAACTCAGTGATTAAAAAGCAACGGCTTGGACATATTGATATTCCTCTTCAACGAGTTCATATTGAATTAACAAATATATGTGATTTCAACTGTGTTTTCTGTCCTAAGTCTGTTATGAAGAGAAAATATGGATATATGGATAAAGAGCTTGCTAAAAATATAATTTCAGAGCTTTATGAAAACAATATTTGCGAAAAAATTACGTTTCATGTAATGGGCGAGCCTACAATGCATCCTGATTTCTTTGAAATATTATCACATGCCCAGAAAACAGGTATAAAAGTAGGTCTTACAACAAATGGAGGAAGAATTGGAGGCAGAATAGGAGAACAACTTTTAGAATACAATCTATATCAGATTGATATATCTCTTCAAACTCCTGATGAAAAATCATTCATGCTCAGAAAAGCCGGTCCTTTAACATTTGATGACTATAGGAATGGCATTTTGAAGTTCTTCTCAGCTTATCATTCAAAATACAAAGATACAATATTTAAATTTCGTTTTCTCAATACAAGATTTCATCACAAATACCTGGAAAAAAGCATCGGTAAAATAGATGTCATCTCATCTACTGAACAATTAAGGGAAACTTTCAAGGAATGGATGGAATATATAAATGGCATTTCCAATGTTGAAGAATCTATAAAGCAAAAGGCATTGGAAAATCTTAAAAAATTGGTTTCCTATAAATGGAATGTTGTTGAGGTCTGTCCGAAGGTGTTTTTTGAAACCTATATGTTTGAAGATTGGGGCAATGCATTTTATGATGGAAAAATATACAAAGCATTAGCAGGATACTGTTTTGGTATGAGAGACCATTTCAGCATTCTTTATAATGGCGATGTTACTCTATGTTGTGTTGATTTTAATGGTAATACAACAATTGGAAATCTAAAGGAACAATCTCTCAAAGAAATTCTTTCATCAGAGTATTTAAAAGAAATAGTTGAAGGATTTAAAAAGTTTAAAGTTATTCATCCTTACTGCAAAGTGTGTCTTGGAAGTAAGTCAAGAGTTTCATCTATTTTAAAACCTATTTTTTCAATTCTTGCACTTAAAACCCTGAAGCCATTCTTTTATAATAAAATCAAACTGTACTGATTTAAACACCTGAAATATGTTTTTAACTTCAAAAAATGTGTGACAGTTTTTATTCACTATAGTTTTTCATCAGAGCTGAACCGATAATGAAAAACACAAGACAATAAAAAATAACAATACCGAAAAACAGAATTGTTTCTGAATCAATATGTTGTTTTCTTATTAAAATATTTGTATAAGTAAGAGGCATTATATAGATGATCGGTTTAAAAAATGCGGGAATTCTATCGATTGAAAAAAAAGTTCCGCTAAAGAAAGCCATTGGCATTATAAAAAAGTTTGAGTATGTTGCAGTATCTTCATGAGATTTTGTTATCATGCCTGTTATTACACCAAGAGAAGCAAACATGAAACAATTAAGAAGCAAAGTGATGACAAAAATAAAATTTATTGAAAAGTTTGAAGGAACAACCAATCCAATAGCAATGATAAGTAGTGATGCGAAAAGTCCTTTCACCATTCCTGCAAGAACCTCTCCAATCATGATTGAAAAAGGATTTATTGGTGATTGAACCAGTACCTGAAATGTTTTAAAATAAATTCTGCTTAAATTTAATGAACTTGCAACCCATGAATAAGAGTTGTTCATTGAACTCATTGCAACAAGACCTGGAAGCAGAAAAGTTAAATAATCCGTTCCTTCAGTTAATCTCACTGTTCTTCCAAGTCCAAGCCCAAAAGTTACAAAATAGATTATAGGAGCCATCATAGCAGAAAAAATATAACCGAGTCTTAAAAGCTTTCTTTTAAACTGGAGCATCTCTTTGAGAAAAACAGGATACCATCCGTTCATGGGTTTTTTTTAATTCTTTCTCCGGTTAATTTTACAAAAACATCTTCGAGATTAGACTTTCTTATTGTTACTCCATCACTTTTTTGTCTGGCTATTTCATAAGCCTGTTCTTTGCTGTAGCAGACTTCACTTACTATTTCACCATTTATATTAAAAAATTCAACTACATACTCTCCGACATTTCTTTTTAATTCTGATGGACTGCCAAGTGCTATAAGTTTACCATGCGATAGGATGCCAACTCTGTCACATAGTGCTTCTGCTTCTTCAATGTAATGGGTTGTTAAAAATACCGTTTTGCCCTCAAATTTTATCTTTCTAATTATTTGCCAAAGCTCTCTTCTAATTTGAGGGTCAAGACCAATTGATGGCTCATCAAGAAATAAAACTTTTGGTTCTGGCAGTAACGCTCTTGCAACAAGTGTTCTTCTCTGTAGTCCTCCTGAAAGAGTTGAAACAATGGATTGTTTTTTATCAGCAATTTTCATAGATTCAATTCTTTCATTGATTTTTAGTTTTAAATCTTTAACCCTGTGAAGCATTCCATAGATTAAAAGATTTTCATACACAGTAAGTTCACGCTCAAGATTGTTTTCCTGCGGCACCACTCCTATAATGCTCTTTATCTCCTGAGGAGTATTAATAACATCTATTCCATCAATAAAACATTTACCTGAATCAGGCCTTGTAAGAGTGGTAAGAATCTTTACAGTTGTTGTTTTCCCTGCTCCATTTGGTCCAAGAAGCCCGAATATCTCACCTTTTTTAATTTCCAGGTTCAGTTCCTGAACTGCTTTCAGCTTTCCATAGCTTTTTGAAATATTTTCAAGTTTTATCATACAACATCATGAAACCTGGTTATCTTTGGTCTTCTTCCTCTGACTTCGCAGCATTCTGTCAGATGAGCATCACTTACCTTAAGAAGTGTTCCACTTTTTGAACCATATCTGAAAATAGTTACTCCTTTGAGCCCTTTTTTATAAGCGAGGATAAATATTTTTGCAACTTCCTCTTTTTTTGTCCTCTGCGGTAAATTTATTGTTTTTGATACTGCATTGTCAGTATATTTCTGAAATGCTGACTGCATTTCAATGTGCTGTTCTGGAGTAATCTCAAGGGCTGTTTTAAAAATTTTTTTAATTTTAAGAGGGATGAAGGGAATCCCTCTTAAAACTCCTTTCTGTCTGATTGCATTTATGAAATTTTCACTATAGAATCCTTCTTTTTTTGCTATGTCAATAAGATATTGATTTATTATTTCAAACTCTGTATCAAGAATTCTATGCTTGTAGGCAAGTAAAAAATATGGTTCTATTCCACTTGAGCAGTCTGCAATAATTGAAATTGTTCCTGTTGGAGCGATTGTTGTTGTGGTTGCATTCCTTAATGGAGTTCCGATTTTGTCCCATATAGAACCTTTAAAATTTGGGAAAACTCCACGTTTTTCAGCGAGTTCTTTAGATGCTTCGTGAGATTTGTCATGGATAAATTTCATCAGTTTTTCAGCCATTTCAAAAGCTTTTTTATGATTATAAGGAATTCCAAGTCTAACAAGGCAGTCTGCCCAACCCATTATACCAAGTCCGATTTTTCTGTTGCCTTTATGCATTTTTTCAACCTCAGGCACAGGATAATGAGTAACATCTATGGCGTCATCAAGAAAGCGTGTGGCAAGCTTCACATCGTGCTCAAGTAGTTGAAAATCAAATGTTTCTTTTTTTATATAGTTTGACAGATTAATGGATCCAAGAATGCAGGCTTCGTAAGGAAGAAGTGGCTGTTCTCCGCATGGATTTGTGCTTTCAATCTCACCAATGTGAGGAGTTGGATTGTATCTGTTAATGGTATCAAGAAAAATTACACCTGGATCTCCTGTCTCCCATGCGGACTCCACAAGTTCATTAAAAACGTCCTTTGCTTTAACTTTTTTTACAATTTCTCTGTTTCTGGGATTTATTAATGGATAATAGTCATCTTTCAGAAGAGCTTCCATAAAAGTATCTGTAATAGCAACTGAAATATTGAAGTTGTTAAGACTTTCAAATTTCTTTAATCTTATGAATTCCATGATGTCAGGATGGTCAACTCTGAGAATTCCCATATTAGCCCCACGCCTTGCTCCTCCCTGTTTAATAACATCAGAAGCTTTATCAAATATTTTCATAAATGAAACAGGACCACTTGCTACGCCACCTGTAGAACGAACAATATCTCCTTTGGGTCTCAGATGAGAAAAGTTAAAGCCTGTTCCACCACCACTCTGAAGTATTAATGCAGCATCTTTAAGAGTTTTAAATATTTGCTCGATTGAGTCTTTAACAGGCAAAACAAAACATGCTGCAAGTTGAGCTTTTTGCTTTCCAGCATTCATTAATGCGGGAGAGTTAGGTAAAAATCTCAAGGAACTGATGAGATTATAATATTTCTCAGTCCATTCTGATGGATTTTGTTTATAAAACTCTTCAGCTTTTGCAACATAACTTGCAACTCTATAAAAAAGTTCTGCTGGAGTTTCAATTATGTTGCCCTGTTCATCTTTACGTAAATATCTTATTTTAAGAACTATTTTAGCTCTTTCTGTAAGCTCCATTTATATAGTGTATCATATATAAGTTGCATCTTAAGGATATGAAGCATTAAAATTTAATCATGAAAGCTAAATGCCCTGTTTGTAATAAAGCAGTTGATATAAAAGCTAATCCATGGAGACCTTTTTGCTCTAAAAATTGCAAAATAATTGACCTTTGGAACTGGTTTCATGAATACTATTCAATCAAAACTGAAGAAGTAGATGAAAATATAAATACGCAGGAGGAAGACGATGATAAAGCTGACAGTATGCGGTGCAGCAGGAAGAATGGGCAGTAGAATTATTGCTCTTTCAAAAGATTATTCTGATATAAGACTGGTTGGAGCAGTTGAGTCAAAAACAAATCCAAATGTAGGAGTTGATGCAGGAGTAATGGCAGGCATTGGGCAAATAGGTGTTACCATTGTTGATGACATTAATAAAGTTGTTGATGAAACTGACATATTTGTTAATTTCACAAATCCCGAAGCAACAGTAGAATATGTCCAGGTAGCAAAAAAATTTAAAAAATCAATGGTTATTGGCACTACAGGATTGAATAACCAGCAGATTGCTCTTATTCAGGAATGTGCAAGAGATATTCCAGTTGTGTTATCTCCCAATATGAGTATTGGTGTGAATCTTTTATTCAAAATTTTAAAAGATGTAGCAAAAGTACTTGGCGATGATTATGATATTGAAATTGTAGAGGCTCATCACAGGATGAAAAAGGATGCACCAAGTGGAACAGCAATCAAAATGGCAAAAATTATTGCTGAAGCTCTGAATAGAAACCTTGATGATGTTGCAGTATATGCGAGAAAAGGCATGATTGGTGAAAGAACAAAACATGAGATTGGTATTCAGACAGTCAGAGCAGGAGATATTGTTGGTGAACATACCGTTCTATTTGGAGGACTTGGAGAGAGGATAGAAATTACTCATAAAGCATCAAGCAGGGATACCTTTGCAAGAGGTGCTTTAAGAGCTGTAATCTGGCTTACTAACAAATCTGCTGGACTTTATGATATGGCAGATGTATTAGGTATTAAATAAAAAGGAGGGGAAACCCTCCTTTTTATTTATCCGCCCTCAACAATTGAAAACTCCTTCCACATAAACCAGTTTCCGGTATCTTTCATAAAGTTATAAGTTTCAGAGAAAATTTTATAATGTTGTTTCTCTTCGTATATTAATCTTTCAAAAAGTTTTTTCTCTTTTTCAGTATTAACTTCATTAAAGACTTTTTTATAAAACTCAACTCCTTCTTTTTCCATTTCCATGGCTATTTTGAAGGCTTCAAGATCATCTGTTTGAGCCTGAATTCTTTCCATTAAGTTGTCTTTCATTTCTTCAAAAATTGTTTTCATTGTTTTCACGGGATTAGCTTCTATGTATGTTAATTCAAGCCCTTTCAGCACTTCTTCAATCATTTTTATATGATTCTTTTCATCTTCAGCAATAGAGAGAAACATCTTCTTTCCAACTGGATGAGAAACTTTTTCTGCAGCCTCAGTATAAAATTTTACTGCATCTGTCTCCATCTTTAAAGCAAGTTCTACTGATTTCATCACTAACCTCCTATATTACTCCTCTGGTTCAAACATATCTTTTGTTGCACCACAGACAGGACAACTCCATGTATCAGGCAAATTTTCAAAAGCTGTTCCAGGCGCTATCCCATTATCAGGATCTCCCTGTGCCGGATCATAAACATAGCCACATACACTACATTTGTACTTTTTCATAACTAATCCTCCTGCTAAATGAAATTATTTAAAAATTATTTTAATTTATTCCTTTTTTATAAGTCAAAGGACGGAATTTAGACTTAGTTGACAGGTTTATTGATAAAGTTATAAAATCAAGTAGTCCGTGGGGGAGGTCGGTAAGACCTGAGAGTTTCCATTAAGGGAAGACCCCTTGAACCTGACCCGGATAATACCGGCGTAGGGAATAGGAACAGACAGATAGAAACCAGCCTCTATTCCAGATGGGATAGAGGTTTTTTATTTTAAGGGGATTGATATGATAAATGTTAAAGTTAATGGTGTGCTTATGAATGTTTCTGCAAGTACAATTGCTGAACTTCTTTCTGAACTTCAGATAGATCCAGATAGGGTCGTTGTTGAGGTTAATTTGGAAATTGTTAAAAAAGAACGTTTCAATGAATTTACAATAAAAGATGGCGATTCAATAGAAATCGTTAACTTTGTAGGAGGAGGAGGATAAAATGGATGATAAACTCATAATCAGAGGCATTGAGTTTAACTCAAGGCTCTGGGTTGGCACTGGCAAATATAAAAGTTTTGAGGAAACTACTCTTGCTATTGAAGCATCTGGAGCCGATGTTGTAACAGTTGCAGTTAGAAGAGTAAATATTATTGATCGTTCAAAGGAAAATTTGCTTGACTACATTGATCCAAGGAAATATAAAATTCTTCCAAATACAGCAGGATGTTACACTGTAGAAGAAGCTTTAAGATATGCCAGATTGGCTCGAGAAGCAGGAGTTTCAGATATGGTAAAACTTGAAGTTATAGGAGACGACAAAACACTATTTCCGGATGTATGCGGACTGCTTAAGGCAACAGAAATTCTTGCCAAAGAAGGATTTATAGTATTCCCCTACACAAACGATGACCCGATAACTGCAAAACGCCTTGCAGATGCTGGAGCAGCAGCAGTTATGCCACTGGGTGCTCCAATAGGCTCAGGACTGGGTATAAGAAACCCATATAATATTAAAATAATTCTTGAAACAGTTAATTTGCCTGTAATAGTTGATGCAGGAGTTGGAACTGCCTCGGATGTTGCAATAGCAATGGAGCTTGGTTGTGATGCGGTGTTAGTAAATACTGCAATTGCTGGAGCTAAAAATCCAGTAATGATGGCAGAAGCTCTAAAACATGCCTGGATTGCAGGCAGACTTGCTTATAAATCCGGAAGGATTCCTAAAAAACTATATGCTTCTGCCAGTTCACCACTTGAAGGAATGCTCACATGAACTTTAAATTCTATCTTATAAGTGACAGAAAGCTTTTTTCATCAGAAGAGTCCTTTCTTAATGCTGTTGACACTGCTTTAAAAACAGGCATAAAAGCTTTCCAATTGAGAGAAAAAGACATGACCACCAGAGAGTTTTATTTTCTTGCCAAAAAATTAAGGGAGATTACGAGGCGAAATGATGCTTTATTTTTTATAAATGACAGGGTTGATGTTGCTATGGCAGTTGAGGCAGATGGAGTGCATCTCCCACAGAATGGATTACCTCCGGATATTGTAAAAAAAGTTTGGAAAGATAAATTTTTAATAGGCGTTTCAACTCACTCACTTAAAGAAGCTATCGAATCCTCGGAATGGGCTGATTTTATAACTTTTGGTCCGGTTTTTTACACTCCTTCAAAGTCTCAATATGGTGAACCTCTCGGAGTTGAAATCTTAAAAAAAGTTAAATCAAAAGTCAGATGCCCTGTTTTCGCAGTTGGAGGAATCAAACATGATAATATGAAAACTGTTTTTTCACACTGTGATGGAGTTGCATTGATAAGCGGCATTCTTGCTCAATCAAATATCGAAGAAGCTGTTAAACAATATTTAAAAATTTTAGGAGAATAACCATGACAAGAATACAATTAGCCAAAAAAGGCATTATAACTGAAGAGATGAAACAGGTGGCAATGGAAGAGGATATTTCACCAGATGCTCTGGCAGAGCTTATTGTTTCAGGAAAGGCTGTAATAACAAGGAATAAAGAAAGAAATATAAAGCCTCTTGGGATAGGAAAAGGATTAAGAACAAAAATAAATGCAAACATAGGCACATCAAAAGATAAAACTGATATTAAAGAGGAGCTTGAAAAACTTCAGATTTCAGTTAAATACGGAGCTGATGCTGTTATGGACCTGTCAACAGGAGGGCCTCTAAAAGAGATGAGGAAATCGATTATTGAACATTCTCCTGTAAGTCTGGGCACTGTTCCAATTTATGAAGTTGCTGTCAGAGCAATTGAAAAATATGGGAGCATTGTTAAAATGACAGTTGATGATATATTTGAGGTAATTGAACAGCATGCAATGGATGGTGTTGATTTCATAACTGTTCACTGTGGCGTAACAATGAAAATAGTTGAAATGCTTAAAAAGGGACATAGAGTTTTACCAATTGTAAGCAGAGGTGGTTCAATACTTGCCGACTGGATTTGTCGGAATGAAAGAGAAAATCCATTATATGAATATTTTGATAGACTCATTGATATTGCAAAAAAATATGATTTGACTCTTAGTCTTGGCGATGGAATGAGACCTGGATGTCTGGCTGATGCTACAGACAAATATCAAATCCTTGAACTCATAACAATAGGAAAACTGAAAGATATTGCAGTATCAGAAGGTGTTCAATGTATTATTGAAGGACCTGGGCATCTTCCACTCAATCATGTTGAGACAAATATCAAACTTCAGAAACATATCTGCAAAGAGTCTCCATTTTATGTTCTTGGTCCTCTTGTTACAGATTGTGCCATGGGATATGACCATATTGCAGCGGCAATTGGAGGCGCGATTGCTGGTTATTATGGTGCAGATTTTCTCTGCTATGTCACACCTTCTGAACACATAAGACTTCCTGATAAAGAAGATGTGAAAGAGGGAGTGATTGCTTCAAAGATAGCTGCACATGCTGCGGATCTTGCCAAGGGAAATCCAAAAGCATGGGAAAGAGACAAAAAAATGGCTGATTGTAGAAGAAACTTTGACTGGCAGGGACAGATCTCATTATGTTTTAATCCTGACAAAGTAAAGGCAATGCGTGAGGAAAGGCCTCCTGTTAAGGATGAGCAGGTATGTAGTATGTGTGGAGAATTTTGTGCTATTAAGATTTCCAGACAGGCTGTCGAGTAAAGTTTTTTAAATATTTTTCTATAATTCTTCTTACTGATATATGAGCCATATGAAATGCATAGAGTATGCTTCCTCTTTTTACAGCTACATCACCGACAAGAAATACTCTTTCAAGATTGGTTTCTCCAAATTCGTCAATTTCAGGTAAAGAATCTTTAATACGAACTCCCATTTTCTCAAGAAAGTTTTTTGGAGTGCTGCCACCCAGACAGTAAAAAACTTTCGAAAATACCTCAGTATGCCCATTGTTGAAAACAACTCTTACTGCATCATTTGCAGGTTCTAATCCTTTTATTTCCGTACCCATAAAAAAAGTTATATAATCTTTTCTTTGTTCAAGCTCTTTGAGGTTTTCTTCATTAATTCTAAAAAATTCAGGTCTTCGATAAGATAAATATACATCACACTTTCCTGCTAAAATACATGCTAATTCAGCAGCTGTATTTCCCCCGCCCACAATCAATATTTTTTCATCCTCTGGTAATTCTTTCGGAATTTCAAAAAAAATTCTATTTTTTATTTCTTCAGGAATTGGATACGGTGGCTTTTTTGGTCTATCAAAAACACCTGTAGCAATAATAACAACATAAGCTTCAGCAACTGGATATGTTCCTGCTTTGATAATATAAAAATTTTCACGCCTTTCTAATCCATTGATCTCTATATTGTAATTGATTTCTATCTGATAATCATTAATGTATCTTGCCATTCTTTCAAGAAATTGTTCCTTTGTTTCTGTTTCAAACGAACAAACTCCTTCTGAATTGATATTGATGCCTTTGTAATATTTATCCACCCTTTTGCCTTCAGGATAGAGCCTCCTTATAGTAGAACAAAAATGACCTGCTTTTTCAAAAATAGCAACATCTTTTATCCCAGCTGCTTTTAATTCAACTGCAGCAGCAATGCCTGCAGGACCTGCACCAATTATAGCAACTAATAATCTTCTCATAAGTTTTTATTATACTGATAAACTTCATTTCTTTACAAACTGTGAACCTCCCTCAAAAATACTCTTTAAAAAGAATTGTTTTCGTATAATTGAAAAGAATGGATAACCGTAAAAAGATAAGAGGTTTGACAATGTATAACTTAAAACTATTTCAAAGAAATTTTATTTTAAAGGAAAACAGCTTTCAAATTTAATGATGTTTTTATCCTGAAAATTTTATTCAGGATGTAATCTGCATTCTATTGGTAGCTTAAGGATATGCTAATATAACTTTATGGAATTTATTCCTGCATACCTTAAATTTTCAGATAATGAGTTTAAAAAAAAGATCGAATATTTTTTTGACATAATCAGAAAATGCGGTCTCTGTCCAAGAAACTGCGGTGTTGATAGAACAGCTGGTAAAAGAGGAGCCTGTAGGGTGCTTGATAAAGCATATATTTCAAGTTGGGGACCACATTTTGGAGAGGAAGCTCCTCTTGTTGGACAATATGGCTCTGGAACAATCTTTTTTGGCTTCTGTAATTTAGCCTGCGTATACTGCCAAAACTGGACAATAAGCCATCTTGGAGAGGGTGAAGAGGTCTCTTATGAAGATCTTGCTTCTATTATGCTTTATCTTCAGAATTCAGGCTGCCACAATGTAAACCTCGTTACTCCAACCCATCAGATTCCTCAAATACTTAAATCACTTTATATTGCAAGAGAAAAAGGTTTAAAAATTCCAATTGTTTATAACTCTGGAGGATATGAAGCTATTGAAAGCTTGAAAAATCTTGATGGAATAATTGATATTTATATGCCTGATTTTAAATATGGAGACAGCAGTCTTGCAGAAAAATACTCGAAGATTAAAAACTATGTAGAAATTGCAAAACAGGCATTGATAGAGATGCACAGACAGGTTGGTGACTTGATTATCAATCAAGATGGAGTTGCAATTCGTGGGTTAATTGTAAGGCATCTTGTTTTACCGAACAATATAGCAGGCACAGAGGATGTTTTAAATTTTATTTCAAAAATTTCCAAAAATACTTACATAAACATAATGAATCAGTACAGACCATGCTGGCAGGCTGATGAATATCCTGAACTCAATAGAAGAATCACAAAAAAAGAGTTTGATGATGCAATCAGGATTGCTCTTAAATATGGACTAACAAGAATTGACTGTTGGCTCTATTTAAAGAGCGATCAACTCTGGCTTTAAGTCATCAAGATTTAAAAGCACCACTGTTGCTTTTCCATAAAGCCAGCCACATGCCTCTCCAGGATTTATAATCAATGTATTGTTTATTTTGTGAATATCAACCTCATGAGTATGCCCATAAATGACAATATCAAAATTACCTGATTGAGCAAGTGCATCAATCATCTGAGGTTCATGCATCAACGCGATTTTCCTTCCTTCGATTTCAATCATTCTTATCTGAGGCTGAATTCTGTCTCCATACATTTTTTTTAAAAGAACTCTGTCTCCATCATTGTTTCCAAACACTCCGTAAAACTCACCATCAAAATTCTTAAAAACTCGCCATGTGAACGGAGAAACAAAATCTCCACCGTGAAGTATTGCTTTTACACTGTTTTCATTGAAAATTTTTAAAGCTTTTCTTATATTTTCCATATTGTCATGTGTGTCAGATATAACTCCTGCTTTCATTGTTATCCTCCATATTTATTAGGATTCCACCAAAAGGTTTTTCCTGATAAGCTTTAACAATCTTGAGTCTTAACAGCTCCAGTAATGCGAGAAATGTTACTATAATTTCAAGCTTTGTAACTCCTGGATTGAAGAGTTCATCAAAAACAACTGATTTTTTTAAATTCAATACATTCAGAATTTCCTCAATTTTTTCTTCAACCCTGACAGTTTCCTGTGGAATATATATCTTTGGCGCAGGTTTGTCAAAAATTTTTTTAATGGCTGTTAATAGGTCAAATATGCTGAGTTCCTGAATTGAAAACTCTTCTTCATTCGAGGTTTTTCTTGGATAGGCTTTTGACCATACATTATAACGTTCTTTTAGAGCTTTCGATGCTTCTTTAAACTGCTGGTATTCGATTAATTGATCAACAAGCTCCTGCCTGGGATCATCTTCATCATCTTGTTGCTCTGGTTTGGGAAGCAACATTTTTGATTTAATATAAATCAGAGTGGATGCCATAAGAAGAAACTCTGAGGCAATATTAATGTCAAGTTCTTTCATAATATCAAGATATGCAAGATACTGCTTGGTGATAAGAGCTATCGGAATATCATAAATATCAATTTTATTTTGCTTTATCAGATAAAAAAGCAAATCAAGAGGTCCTTCAAATACAGGTAAAGCCACCTGAAGTATATGGTTATTCAATATCTCTGATTGGTTTATGAACATTGTATCTTAATTAAAATTTTAGCATACATAACTTGTTATGTTATAACACATATAAATTTTATTAACATAACTGGTTATGTGAGAGTTGTTCATTGTATAATGAGACAATATGCTTGATAAAAAATATCTGCTTCCAGAAGATGCTATCAGGATTATTCTTGAACAAATTTCTTTTAGATGCCTCCCATCTGAAACAATGCCTATTGAAGAGACATATGATAGAGTTACTGCTGAGGATGTTCTTTCACAAGAAGACCTTCCGGGATTTGAGCGTTCAACTGTTGATGGCTTTGCAGTGAGGTCATCTGATACATTTGGTGCCAGAGAAAGCTCACCAGCTTATCTCACAATCAAAGGAGATATACCCATGGGGGCTATCCCTGACTTTAGCCTGTCCAATGGTGAAGCCGCTTCAATAGCTACCGGGGGTATGCTTCCTGCTGGAGCAGATGCGGTTGTTATGATTGAGCATGTAAACATAGTATCTGAGAACATGATTGAAATTTTGCGAGCTGTATCTCCTGGGGAAAATGTAATATTTAGAGACGAGGATACAAAAACTGGAGAAGTTGTAATAAAAGCAGGACATAAACTGAAGCCTCAGGATATTGGAGCTCTTGCAGGACTGGGAATTACAGAACTGCAGGTGATAAAAAAGCCTGTTGTTTCAATAATTCTCACTGGAGATGAAATAATTCCTCATACAGAGAAAAACACACTGGGTAAAGTAAGAGATGTTAATTCTTTTACTCTTGCAGGATTAACAATGCAGTGCGGAGGCATACCATTAAAAATGGGAATTGTACGAGATGATTACACTGCGATAAAGGAGATTACAAAAAAAGCTCATGAAATCAGTGATGTTGTTCTTATAACAGGTGGAACTTCTGCTGGCATTAAAGATCTAACAGCAAAAATTATTGATGAACTAGGGTTGCCAGGAGTTCTTTTTCACGGAGCATCAATAAAACCTGGCAAACCTGTTATCGGAGGACTCTGCAATAGCAAGCCTGTTTTTGGACTTCCAGGTCATCCTGTTGCTGTGTATATATGCTTTGAACTTTTTGTAAAACCTGTGCTCAATCAGATGCTCGGGTTAACGGATAAAATATTTAAAAACATTATAAAGGCAAGGATAGCACGCAGTATTCACTCTCAGGCTGGACGAGAGGATTTCATAAGAGTTCATCTTGAAGAAAAAAATGGTGAAATATGGGCAGATCCTCTTTTGAGTAAATCTGGACTGATAATGAGCCTTGTAAAGGCTGATGGTGTTCTTCGCATTCCTTCAGACCTTCTTGGAGTTGAAGAAGGCGAAGAAGTTTCTGTCATAATTATAGATTAGAATTTAGCTGCCCATTTTATCTGTTCTTTATATGGAATTGGTTGTCTGCCTAAAATTTTTTGCATTGATAAAGCATCTATAGAATGTCCGCATATATTATCTTTCCACATCATTTTATACTGTTCAGTTGCAAATAATTTTAGAAACAATCCGGGTATAGCTATAAATAAAACTTTACCTCCAACAGTTTTTATAAAATCCTTAACCATATCTTTCAAACTTACTTTTTGATCTCCACAGAGTTCAAAAATTTCATTTTCTTCATGCTCGATTGCATTTAAAAAGCAAGTTGCAACATCTCTTACGTCAACCGGTTGAAAAAAGTAATTGTGAATATCGGGAAAGAGTAACACAGGAGTCTTCTTTAAAATTGATTTTAGCTTTACAAAAAGTAGTTGTTCAGGACCTATAATAAAAGAAGGACGAATTATCACAAATGGAATTCCGCTTTTAATCAACTCCTTTTCAGCCATAAGTTTAGTTTTATGATATCTGGAAGGAGCTTTTTCATCAACTCCAAGAGCACTCATATGGATAACCTTGACTGCAGAATAATCCTTTAAAACTTCAAAAAGACACTTTGAATACTCATAATGCACTTTTTCAAAAGTGACCGCCTGTGATTTTATTTCTTTAATAATTCCTATGAGATTAATAACATATTGAGGGCTAATGTTTTCTATTATTTTTGCTAATTGAGTTTTCTGGGTCAGGTCATCAATTTGGTAAGTTTTAATTTCTTTTCCAAATAGAGCTATTGCTTTTTGATAATTTCTCACAATCAGATGAATATCATAACCTTTTTGTAATGCCTGGGTTACAACATATCGTCCGACAAATCCTGTTGCACCTGTAATAAGAAGTTTTAACATTTATTGTTAAAGTTAAAGGGAGGGCATTTGCCCTCCCGCATATTTACTCGATCTGAAGTTTTCTTTCTTTTGTCTTTGCTTCTTCTGTTTTTGGAATTCTTATCTCAAGCACACCGTTTTCAAACTTTGCCTGAGCTTTATCTATATCAACATCCACTGGAAGCGTGAATGTTCTTGAGAAGGAACCATAAGAACGCTCATATCTGTAGTAATCTTTTTGTTCTACTTTCTCTTCCTTCTTTTTCTCGCCAGAAATGGTGATATAGTCATCAGTTATTTTTACATCAATATCTTCTTTGTTTATACCAGGAAGCTCTGCTTTTACAACCAGATGATCACCCTCTTCATATATGTCTACAGCAGGGGATATTACCTCGGCTTCAGCCCTTAATCTTGGCATAAGTGAACCAAAAATAGAAAAAGGTCTTCTCATAAATTCATCAAAAAGACGGTCAATTTCTTCAAAAGGAGCCATGATTGAAGGTTCAATTCTTGCTACATCTTTTGTTTCTTTTCTTGCCATAGTTAACACCTCCTTTTAAGTTTTTTATTGTATTGATATTATCTGACTAAATATAACAACTAAGAATCAAATTTGTCAAGAGGTTTTATTAAATTTTTTTATACATATCATGTCAAGAGATAATAATTTTCCCCTGACTTTCCTCTATGATTTCGCCTACTGCTGTTGCGGATTGAATTCCTTTATTTTTTAATTGTGAAATTAAACTATCTGCTTTATCTGATGGAACAGACATCAGAAGGCCGCCTGATGTCTGAGGATCTGAAAGAATATCAAGAGTTATAGGGTCTGTATTGCCAGTATCAATTGCTTTTGAACAGTACTTTACATTCCTTCTTCCGCCTGCAGGAACCACTCCCATGGAGGCAAAATCATAAACTTTTGGGAGCAAGGGCACTTTATTCTTCCATATTTTGATCGTTACCTTGCTTGCTCTTGCCATCTCAAGGGTATGTCCTAATAATCCAAATCCTGTAATATCAGTACATGCATTTACTCCAGTTTCCATCATAACTTCTGATGCTGTTTTATTTAATGTTGACATTGTTTGAGTGAGAAGATGTGTTATTGTTTTATCTAGAAGCTTTCCCTTAAGAGCAGTTGATAAAATTCCAGTGCCAATAGGTTTTGTAAGAATTAGAATATCTCCTTTTTTGGCTCCTCTATTTGTGACAAATTTTTCAGGATGAACAACTCCTGTAGCTGCGATTCCATATTTGATTTCAGGGTCTTCTACGCTGTGTCCTCCTATCATTAAAGCGCCAGCTTCATTAAGTTTATCAGCACCGCCTTTTAAAATTTCTCCAAGAATCGATTTCTCCATATCATTTATTGGAAAGCAGACGATATTAAGAGCTAAAATAGGCTTTGCGCCAACAGCATAGATATCACTTAATGCATTTGCAACTGCTATCTGTCCGAACTCATATGGACTATCAACAATGGGAGTGAAAAAATCGATACTCTGCACTATTGCGAGATCATTTTTTAATCGATATATCCCTGCATCAGACCAGTCTTCAGAACCAACAAGAAGATTTGCATCTGATGGAAAAGATATGTATTTTAAAATTTCCTCCAGGTCCCCAGGACCTATTTTGGCTGCTCAACCAGCAGCTTTAACTTTTTCTGTAAGCATGTTTTCTCCTCTTGTTTATATTAAATTCTATCATAAAAGTTGCGATTTAGATTAATTATTTGATAATATTTCAAAATGAAATTCTGGAAGTCTCTTGTAGTTGTTTTCATGCTATATATTTGTTTTTTCAGCATTTATGTAGCAATAGTTCTTGAAAAACCTCTGAAAATTCATAAAGACATAGAAGTTTACATTCCAAAAGGTGCGAGTTTTTATGCAATAGCATCAACTTTCAAAGACAAAGGTCTTATAAAAGACGAGCATGTGTTTATAATCGCTGGCAAACTGCTTGGCATAGAAAAAAAGGCAAGGGCTGGTTATTATCTGATTACAAAAGATATGACAATGCTTGATATTTTAAAGAAATTACTCGAAGGCAGAATAATTGAGTATAAATTGACTGTTATAGAGGGAGATAGTCTTTATGAAATAGCTGATAAACTTGCACAGATTAATCCTGAATTTAAACAGGCACTATGGAATCTTGCTACTGATCCAGCTTTCTTGAGTTCCATGAATATACAGGCACCAAGCATAGAAGGTTATTTATTTCCTTCTGTCTATGAGATTCCTAAAGGAATGAATATAAATGAAATATTGACAATGATGATTAAAAAATTCTGGCAGGTATATAATGAAGAATTAAGAAAACAAACAGAAAAAATGGGGTGGACTGTAAATGAAGTTGTAACACTTGCATCAATAATTGAGAAAGAAGCAAAGGTTGAAGAGGAAAAGCCTTTAATTTCAGCAGTTTATCATAATAGGCTCAGGATTGGAATGCCTCTACAGGCAGATCCAACAGCAATTTATGGGGTAAAAAGATACAAAACTGGTGTTACGAAAAAGGACCTTAAAAATAAATCTCCATACAACACTTATATAATCAAAAAACTTCCACCAGGACCTATTGCATGTCCGGGGTTAAAATCAATTCTTGCTGCCTTATATCCTGCAAAAGTGCCTTATCTTTATTTTGTTTCCAAAGGCGACGGTACTCATGAATTCTCCGTTGATTATCAGGCTCATATTTCAGCTATCAATATGTTAAGAGGAAATAAGAGTGATGAATAAGTCTGAACGAAAAAAAACGAGAAGACTTTATATAGGCAATGTACCAATTGGAAATGGTGCTGCTGTTGCTGTTCAATCTATGACCAAGACAGATACAAGAGATATAAAAAAAACTGTAAGACAGATAAAACAACTTGAACGAGCTGGATGTGAAATTATAAGAGTGGCTGTGCCGGATATGGAGGCTGCCAGAGCTTTGGGAGAAATTAAAAGAAAAATAAAGATTCCTCTAATTGCAGACATTCATTTCAACTATATGCTTGCACTTGAAGCAATATTTCAGGGTGTTGATGGATTAAGAATTAACCCTGGAAACATTGGTGCTAAATGGAAAGTAAAAGAAGTTGTTAATGCTGCAAAGGATAAAAAAGTTCCAATCAGAATAGGTGTTAATGCAGGCTCATTGCCAAAGGATTTACTGCAAAAATACAGTGATCCAACTGCGCAGGCAATGGTGGAAGCAGCAGAAAGACATATTGAAATACTTGAAGAACTCGACTTTCATGATATTAAAGTTTCTCTTAAAGCTTCTGATGTGTTAAAAACAGTAGAGGCTTATAATCTCTTCAGTAACAAGCATGACTATCCACTTCATGTTGGCATTACAGAAACAGGGCCCATACCAGAGGGAGCGGTAAAAAGTGCTATTGGTATAGGAATGTTACTTCTTGAAGGAATCGGTGATACAGTAAGAGTTTCATTAACTGATTCACCAGTTATTGAGGTTAATGTTGCGTATGAAATCTTAAGAGTAACAGGATTGAGAGAGTATGGGGTTGAAATAATAAGTTGTCCTACATGTGGAAGATGTGAAGTAGATATAAAAAAAATGGTAAAACAGGTAAAAAATGCATTGAAAAATATAAAAAAACCTTTAAAAGTTGCTGTTATGGGATGTGCTGTTAATGGTCCCGGTGAGGCAAGAGAAGCAGATTATGGAATTGCCGGGGGCAGAGCACAGGGGATAGTTTTTGTAAAAGGTAAAATAGTAAAAACTGTTAAAGAAAGTGAAGTTGTGAAAGCCTTACTTGATGAGATAAAACCTTAATGCTTGCTAAAAAAATATATTTCAGGATAAAATTAATTGTTAAACTTTATGACGGAGGAGAAGATGAAAGAAAAAATTCATCCTGAATACAAAGAGGCAAAGGTTGTATGTGCATGTGGTGAAACATTTATCACTCGTTCAACAAAACCTGTGATTAAAGTGGATATTTGTTCTAAATGCCATCCTTTTTACACAGGAAAGCAGAAGATTGTTGATGCAGAAGGTAGAGTAGAGAAGTTTATAAAGAAATACGGTAAAAAATAGCTGTTAAGTTTTGTGCAGGGGGTTAGATAAATTATACATTTTTCTAACCCCTTTTTATTTGCAATCTCAGGAGTATAAGAAATGAAAGATGTTACTGTAGGTGGACAGGCTGTAATTGAAGGAGTTATGATGAAATCACCAAAGGGGTGGGCTGTTGCTGTTCGAAACCCAGACGGTGAAATTATAATCAAATCAGAAAAATTTAAAAAACAGAGTGTTATTTCAAAAATACCTGTAATTCGTGGATTTTTTATTCTCTTTGAAACCCTCTGGCTTGGTATGAAAGCGATAGATTTCAGCAGTAAAGTTGTTTTTAAGGAAGAAAAGTCAAGCCCATGGAGTCTAGCTCTATCATTGTTTTTAGCATTGATAATAGGAATATCCTTGTTTATTATTTTACCTTTGTATATGACCAGGCTAACAGGTTATTTAATGGAAATTGTATCAACAAATTCGTTTATTTTTAACTTTGTTGATGGCATTATACGAATATTTGTATTCATAGGATATGTGGTTATAATAAGCATGTGGTCACAGATGAAACGAATATTTGCCTATCACGGGGCTGAACATAAAACTATAAATGCTTTTGAATCAGGAGAGCAATTGATTGCTGAAAATATACAAAAATATTCAAGACTTCATGTAAGATGTGGAACAAGTTTTATATTTATTGTTCTTATTATAAGCATACTTGTATTTTCAATGATTCCATCTTCATGGAACTTTTTGTTGAAAGCTGTATCAAGAATTGTGCTTTTACCTGTTATTGCAGGAGTATCTTATGAAATTTTAAAACTCTCTGCAAAATGGCAAAATAATTTTCTCGGTAGAATTATTATATTTCCTGGTCTTGGCTTTCAGAAAATTACTACAAAAGAGCCAGATTCTTCACAAATAGAGGTTGCATGCGAAGCTTTGAAAGCAGTATTAAGCTTTTCTGAAAAGGAGAAAGAATCCAATGCTTGAAAAATTAATAGAAGTAGAAAATAAATATGAAAAAATAACACAGGCTCTTTCAACCCCTGATATAATTTCAGACAAAGAAGAATACATGAAATATTCTAAGGAAAGACTCAATCTTGAGCCTATTGTTACTAAATTTAGAGAATATAAAAAAGTTCTTCAACAGATTGAAGAGACTGAAGAGATACTTAAAAGTAATGACTCAGAGTTAAAGGAGCTTGCTGAAGAAGAGTTGCAGGAACTCAGAAGAAGGAAATCTCAGATTGAACAGGAACTTAAAATTTTACTTTTACCAAAAGACCCAAGAGATGAGAAAAATGTAATTCTTGAAATAAGAGCGGGAACAGGCGGTGAGGAAGCTGCTCTTTTTGCTGCAGATCTGTTCAGAATGTATTCAAAATATGCTGAATCAAAAGGCTGGAAAGTGGAAATTATTGATACTCATTCAACAGGATTAGGAGGTTTGAAAGAAATAATTGCCACAATTTCAGGCAAGGGTGCATTCAGCAAATTAAAATATGAAAGCGGAGTGCATAGAGTTCAGAGAATTCCCTTAACAGAAGGATCAGGCAGGATTCATACATCAACTGCAACAGTAGCAGTGCTTCCAGAGGCGGAGGAGGTTGATATAAAAATTGATGAAAAAGATTTACGAATTGATACATTTTGCGCATCAGGACCGGGAGGACAGTCAGTAAATACTGCCTACTCGGCGGTGAGAATTGTTCATATTCCAACAGGAATAATTGTTCAATGTCAGGATGAACGATCTCAAATGAAAAATAGAGAAAAGGCCATGAAGGTTTTAAGAGCTCGTTTGTTTGAAATAGAGACACAGAAAAAAGAAGCAGAAAGGGCTGCTGAGAGAAAGGGGCAGGTAGGAACAGGTGAAAGAAGTGAAAGAATAAGAACTTACAACTTCCCTCAGAACAGGATTACAGACCACAGAATAGGATTGACTCTATATAAGCTTGACCAGGTTTTAAACGGAAATCTTGACGAAATGATTGATGCATTAACATCCTACTATCAGGCAGAAAAGCTTAAGGAGATGTGAAAGCTTTTGATCAAATAAAAGAGATAGTCAGAGTTTTAAAAGAACAAAACTTTGACCATCCAGAAAAACAAGCAGAGGATATTGTCTGCCATGTTTTAAAAATTGAAAAAATAAAGCTTTATACTCAAAATCCTGATCTGACTTCTGAACAGGCTGAAACTATCAATTTCCTTGTCAAAAGACGTTTAAAAAAAGAACCGCTACAGTATATTCTGGAAGAATGCGAGTTTTATAATATCAGAATAAAAGTTGGGCAAGGAGTGTTGATTCCGAGGCCTGAGACAGAGATTTTAGTTGAAGAAGTTATCAAAAGGAAAGACTTAATTATAAATCGAGGGAAAACAATACTGGATCTGTGCACAGGCTCAGGCTGTATTGCACTTGCAATTGCTAAAAACATTCCCCAATCTAAAGTATATGGTATTGATTTATCAAAAAGAGCGATTTTTTATGCGAATGAAACTAACACCCTGAATAATATCAAAAATGCCAGCTTTATTGTTGGCAATCTCTTTGAACCTCTTAAAAAAAAATTATTTACATGTATTACTGCCAATCCACCATATATTAAAACAGAAGAAATTTATACATTACAGAGTGAAGTTAAAGATTATGAACCTTTCGAGGCTTTGAACGGTGGAGCAGACGGACTGCAATTTTACAGAGAAATATTAAAAAGAGCGAAAGAATATCTCATAAATGATGGACTGATTTTTCTGGAACTAGGGTTGGGACAGGCAGAAACAGTTAAAGATATTTCAAAATCTAATGGCTTTGAAATAATAAAAAACGTAAAAGACCTTGCAGGAATTGAAAGAGTTATGATATTAAAAAACAGAGTAGTATGAAAAGTTTAAAGTATATTATAATTTTCTTTTTTCTGTTTCCACAAGTTCTTAATGCTCAGGAATATATAATCAATTCTGTTCCTTTTTTCCCTTCTGAAGATTTTCAGTGTGGTCCTTCATCTTTAGCTACGGTTTTGAATTTTCTGGGGATGGAAATAACACCTGATGAAATAGCAAAAGATATTTACAGTAAAGGAGCACGTGGAACATCTGATTTTGATATGATTATCTTTGCACAAAAAAGGGGCTTTAAAGCTGTTCAATACACAGGAAGTATCGAAGATATAAAAGAAAAAATTCAGGCTGACAAACCTTTGATTGTAATGACAGATGAGGGATACTGGTTTTATAGAAAATATCATTTTATGGTGGTTGTAGGATTTAGTGATGATTTTGTTATAGTAAATTCTGCAACAGAGATGAATAAAAAAATAAAAATCCATGATTTTTTAAAAAAATGGAGAAAGACAGATTTCTGGACACTTTTAATAACAAGATAAGGAGGACTTAATCCATGCCTGATGTATTGGCAATAGTTCTTGCAGGTGGTAAAGGTGAAAGACTTTTTCCATTAACATCTTTCAGGTCAAAACCTTCTGTGCCTTTTGGAGCAAGATATCGTATAGTTGATTTTGTTTTGAGTAATCTTGTTAATTCTTATGTTTATTCAATATATCTTCTTGTTCAATATAAATCTCAGTCCCTTATCGAACACATCAGGCAGAACTGGTTTTTTTCCTCTGTTGGACGCAATCATTTTGTGACAGTAGTCCCTCCTCAGATGAGAATGGGACCTGAATGGTTTCAGGGAACAGCTGATGCAGTTTTTCAAAATATAGGCTTAATTAAAGATCATGAAACAGATATTGTATTAATTTTTGGTGCAGATCATATTTACAGGATGGATATAAGGCAGATGTTAAAATTTCATATTGAAAATAACGCTCAGGTTACAGTAGCTGCAAGACCTGTTTCAATAAAAGAAGCCTCATCATTTGGCGTTATAGTAACACAACCAGACCAGAGAATAACAGGATTTCAGGAAAAACCTAAACAACCAATATCGATGCCTGACAATCCTGAAATGGCTTATGTATCAATGGGCAATTATATATTCAATACCAACATTTTGATTGATGCATTGGTGCGTGCTGAAAAGAAAAAACAACATGATTTTGGTGCTCATGTCCTTCCGGACCTTGTGGAAAAAGGTTATAGTGTTTATGCTTATGATTTTGGCAAAAACAGAGTCTCAGATATTAAACCTTATGAGGAACAGGGTTACTGGAGAGATGTAGGTACAATTAAAGCATACTTTGATGCACATATGGATATGCTTGGGGAAAAACCAATCTTTGAGATTGACAATAAAATGTGGACAATTTATCCTGCAAAATATGATGGTCCACCTGTAAAAATTCTTGATGGAGAAATAAAAAACAGTGTTATTGCTGATGGAGCTTTGATATACGGAGGCAAGATAGAAAACTCTTTTATAGGAAGTGGAGTGATAGTTGAAAGAAATACCGAGATAACGGATTCTCTTATTATGGATGATGTTGTCATAAAAAGAAACAGTAAACTTTCTCGTGTTATAATTGACAAAAAAAATGTTGTCTATGATGGAGAAGAAATTGGTCTTTCACCTGAAAAGGATCGTTTTCGATGTCATATAGATGTTTCAGGGATATGTATTCTTCCAAGAGCAGCACGATATAATGAATGGATTAAGGAAATTAAACATATTTAAAAGTTGTATTATTTTTATTTTCTGTTGTTGTTTTTGTTTATCTGCAAACGCTCAGGAAAAGAAAAAGATTTTAGTCATTAACTCTTACCATCAGGGATTAAGCTGGACGGACAATATATTGCAGGGCATTAAAAAATCATTAAAACCTGAGGAAGACCATATCGATTTTTATATAGAATATATGGACACTAAACGTTTTTATGGAGAAAGATATTTTGAAAAGTTTTTTAATTTCATGAAACAAAAGTACAATGGAATTAAGTTCGATCTGATAGTTGTCTCTGACAATGACGCTTTGCTGTTTATAGGAAAATATTATCAACAACTGTTTTACCGTACACCTGTTATTTTCTGTGGTGTTAATGACTTCTCTGATAAATTAATAGAAAAACATAGAAAATGGTTCACAGGAGTTGCTGAAGAGACAGATATTGCGGGAACCATTGATATTGCACTTAAACTTCATCGTGATACTCAGAGAGTTTATATTATTAATGATATAACAACTACAGGGCTTGCGATGAAAAAAAGTCTTATTGAAATATTACCAAGATTTCCAAGCAGCATAAATTTCATTATGCTTGAAAATCCTGATATGAAAGAATTGCCAAAAGAAGTTGAAAAAATTCCATCTAAAAGCATCATACTCCTTCTCCTTGCAAACAGGGACAGAACTGGTAATTTTTTTGCCTATGAAGAGAGTCTTGATTTGCTTTACTCTCATAGTCGGGTTCCAATATATGGTGTATGGGATTTCTATCTTGGCAGAGGTATTGTAGGAGGAAAGCTGACAAGTGCGTTCCTGCAGGGCAAAAAAGCTGGAGAACTTGCTTTAGAGGTTTTGCATGGTAAATTACCTTCTGAAATTCCTGTAATTAAAGATAGCCCAAACGAATACATGTTTGATTACAAAGAACTTAAAAAATTCAACATATCTTTAAAACAACTTCCCAGAGAAAGTAGAGTTATAAATATTCCTGAAAGTTTTTTCATAAAATACAGAGACACCTTAATTATGATTATTCTAGTTTTTATTACTTTATCCCTGATAATAGTTATTCTTGCAATCAATATTTCAAAAAGAAAGAAAATTGAACAAGAATTGAGAATTTCAGAAAAAAAATACAGGGATCTTTATGATAATGCGCCTGATATGTATCATTCTGTTGATAAAAACGGAATAATTATTGAGTGTAATGAAACAGAAGCAAAAATGTTGGGCTACAAAAAAGAAGAAATAATAGGCAAACCTTTGACTTATTTCATGACAGAAGATTCAAAAAGAGCTCAGGCAAAATTTTTCCCTTTAATAGATAACTATAATTTTATTCAAATAGAAAGAGATTTTATAAGGAAAGATGGCTCTGAGTTTACTGCTTCATTAAATGTGTTTGTTGAAGTTGATGAGAAAGGCAATTTTGTTAAAACAAAAACAATAGGAAGGGATATTACTTATAGAAAACGCATTGAAGAAGAACTGACAAAATCCAAAGAAGCATTGAGAAAACTCTCTTTATATTTACAGAATATAAGAGAGAATGAAAGAAAAGAGATTGCAAGAGAAATTCATGATGAGTTGGGTCAGTCTCTAACTGCTTTAAAATTAAGTCTGTCATGGATAAAAAAACGAATCGAGGACTATAATTTGCGAAAAAAATTTAACGAGACATTAAGCATAGTAAATGCGTTGATAAAACAGGTTCAGAATATATCAAACAGGCTACGTCCATCACTTATTGACCACTTAAGCCTTCAGGATGCTATAATGTGGCAGATTAGAGAATTTGAACGAAATACTTCAATACATTGTAATATTACCATATCAGATGATGGTTTTAATTTATCAAAAAATGTATCTTTAAATCTTTTTAGAATCTTTCAGGAGGGTCTTACAAATATAGCCAGACATGCTAAAGCTACGGAAGTAAATATTAAAATATTTAGGTCTGATGGAAGTCTTTCATTGATTATTAAAGACAATGGGATAGGGATATCAGAAGAAAAAATAAAGAGTTTAGGATCATTTGGTTTGATGGCTATGAGAGAAAGAGCATACTCTATAAATGCAACCATTGATATTCACAGAATACCAGAAGGAGGAACAGAGGTGATCATTTCATTGCCTTTGAAGCCCGATGATTGAAAAACTCAAAGTTTTAATTATTGACGACCATACTCTTTTTAGAAAAGGATTAAAAGAAATTCTTCTTGATACTTCTTATATCGAGGACTGTAAAGAGGCAAAAAACGGACACGAAGCTCTTGATATTATTTCAAGGGAAAAGTTTGATATTGTTTTTCTTGATATAGCCATGCCAGATATTAATGGGATAGAAACTTTAAAAAAAATTAAAACATTATATCCTGAAGTAAAAGTACTAATGCTGAGTATGTATCCAGAAGAACAATATGCAATGCGTTCATTAAAATTAGGAGCTTCAGGTTATATAACAAAATCTGCGGATCCTGAAGAACTTTTAAGAGCTGTTGAAAAAATAGTCAAGGGCGGTAAATATATTCCTCAGAGTTTTTCAGAAAAATTGCTTCATTATCTTGATAAATCTAATGATATACCTCTTCATGAAAAACTTTCAGAAAGAGAGTTTCAGGTTTTGCTTATGATAGCCAGAGGAAAAACTCTTAGAGAAATTTCAAAGGATCTTTCTATAAGCATTAAAACTGTAAGTACTTACAGAGCCAGGATTCTTGAAAAACTTGAACTACAGAATAATGCCGAAATTATAAACTATGCTATCACGCATGGTCTGATAGTTTAGTTATAATACACAGGCCGGTAATAATGAAAACAAATAATAATCCTATAAAAGTTCCCCATCCAAAATTTTTATATATAAGACCTGGAATGTATGAACCAAGAACGCCACCAGAATAATAAAAAGCAATGTATGCCCCATTAACAAGACTTTTTGGTATTGTTGCTATTTTATTGAGATAACCAGAAGCAACTGAGTGCACAAGAAACATACCCGAGCAAAAGCCAAACATTGTAAGAAAAATTATCGGTATACTAGGTATACTCAATAATAGAAGGAAAAAACCATACATAATAAAACCAGCGAGCATGGTCTTTCTTTCATTTCCGATCCATTTTATTATTGAAGTTGCAATAAAAGACATAAATATTCCCGTGATATATCCAGTATAAATAAATCCTATAACTATCTGACTGCTTTCTTTATCAATGTTTTTAATTCTAAAAGGTAAAAAATTAGTTATAGCTGAAAAAACAAAAAACAGACAGAAAATAGAAATATAAATATATAGATATGTTTTATCCAAAAAAACCATTTTTAATTCTTTAAAACTATCTTGATCACTGTGGCTTTTAGTGTCAATGCTTTTTGGTAATTTTATATTTTCAAGAAAATAATAAACCACGGGAATAACTATAAGTAAGCTTACAGACATTATTTGAAAACATATTCTCCATCCAAAATAGTTAGCTATGATACTGCTGAAAATCCTTCCAAACAATCCACCAATGATGGTAAAGGCAATATAATATGAAATAAAAAATTGAATTCTTCCCTGTACAGATTTTAATGCAATATAAGTGGTATTTGAAGTAAGAATAGCTGAAATTAAAAAACCTTCTATAAATCTCAAACAAATAACTAAATAGAGATTTTCTGCAATAGAAATCAAAAAAACAATTAATGAATGTATTAAAGCTGCAAGAAGGATCATATTTTTCGGCGAAAGAAATTTAAGCATAATTCCAGAAATCAGAGGAATAGTTGTCAGAGGAATATATGTCGCACTCATAATAAGTGGTATAGTATCCATTTCAACTTTTAAAGAACCAGCCAGTATCGGTAATAGTGGTTCTGGCATATGCAGTGCCGAAATGGTCATTACAGTAGTATAAATAATGGCAATAAACTCTTTAATTGGCATAATATCTACTATTATAATGCTATAATTTTGTTTTTTAAACTTTTATAAATGATCCAAATTAAACCTAGCTTTTAAACATAATAATAAAAGGGATTATTAAATTAATATTTATGGACTTTCTGGAAAGAAGTGGTAAGCATTACTACTGAAATGCGGTAGACATTTTGTTTAAAAAATAGATTTATTTTTCTTTATCCTGAATTATTATTTCTTTTGACTGGCAAGTTTGTCGACAGTTATTGTAGCTTTCTTTTGCTTTTTGGTAACACATAACGCTTGCTGCATTATCTCTCATAGGTTTGGAATCAGCTCCCACTAATGAACCCATGTTGCATCCTACCATTTCTGCCTTATATGTCTTGTCACATTGTGTTAAACAATTTTTAAGAGAAGTATTGTGATCGAAATCAATATCAGATTGGGCAAAAATAACAGGACTTTGCCATAATAGGATAAAAATTAAAATTATTAATTTTTTATAAATTTTAGCTGACAACATATGATTAATTATAACTTATTTGGGTTTATAATGAAAACCTTAAATATTTTGTTATTTGCTTGTTTTTTAGTAACCTAGTGGATTCTGTCCAAATATTTTTATTTTAGAAGAGGACATATCAATTTTCTTATCTTTTAAGCTTTTCTTAGTTATGTTATAACTTTTGATTTATTGATTGAACACAATTTTATTTTCCTGAAAATACGGAAAAAGTTGACAAATTTAAAAAAACATTATACACTTTTATACACAAAAAATTTTTCAGGGGGTATATATGGAAAGGGAAACAATCTATGAAGGATTGGTGCGTAAAGGAGTCTCAAGAAGAGACTTCCTGAAGTTCTGTGGTACTACCGCAGCGGTTTTAGGGCTATCCTCTTCCTTTGTTCCAACAATTGCTGAAGCAATGGAAAAAAAACACAAACCAGTAGTTGTATGGCTTGAATATCAAGACTGTGCAGGTTGTTCTGAAAGCATTCTACGAGCAAGCAAGCCAGCAATAGGTAAGATTGTTCTTGATGTTATATCTCTTGAATATCACGAAACAATAATGGCTGCAGCAGGGCATCAGGCCGAAAAATCACTTAACGATGCAATCAAGAATTACAAAGGTAAATACCTGGTAGTTGTTGAAGGAGCAATTTCATCAAAAGATGGAGGAGTTTACTGCACAATTGGTGGCAAATCTTCAGATTATTTACTTAAAGAAGTATGCAAGGATGCTATGGCAGTAATTGCGGTTGGAAACTGTGCATGCTTTGGCGGAGTACCAGCAGCAAAGCCAAATCCAACTGGTGCTGTTGGTGTAATGGATGTTATTAAGGATAAGCCTGTCATAAACCTTCCTGGATGTCCTCTGAATGTTGAAAACTTTACTGCAACAGTTGTATATTTCCTGACATTTGGTAAACTTCCATCAGTTGATAAATTAAAAAGACCGCTTTTTGCCTATGGAAAGCTTATACATGATAACTGTGAAAGAAGAGGACACTTTGACACAGGTGAGTTTGTCAAAGCATGGGGAGATAAAGGACACAGACAGGGATGGTGTCTATTTGAAATGGGATGTAAGGGTCCTTTTACAAATCATAACTGTCCTACAATAAGATGGAATGAGGGAGTTAGCTGGCCTATTATGGCCGGGCATCCATGTATTAGCTGTTCAGAGCCCAAGTTCTGGGATAACAATCTTTACGCATCTGCTGAGAAAAATCACTTTTATGCTAAGGTAGGGCTTGGTGCAATGGCAGTATCTGGTTTAATTTCAAGAAAAGATAAAAAAGAATAAATAAAGGGGGTATGTATGGCAAGATTAGTTATTGATCCTGTAACAAGGATAGAAGGACATTTAAGAGTTGAAGCCACTGTAAGTGATGGCAAAGTAAAGGATGCTTATTCTTCCTGCACAATGTGGCGTGGTATGGAAATTATTTTAAAGGGAAAAGACCCAAGAGATGCATGGGCTTATGCACAGAGAGCGTGTGGTGTTTGTACTACTGTTCATGCAATTGCATCAGTAAGGGCTGTTGAGGATGCAATCGGAGCAAAAATTCCTGAAAATGCGAGAATTTTAAGAAACATCATAATGGCCAATCAGAATGTTCAGGACCATATTATTCATTTTTATCATCTTCATGCGCTTGACTGGGTCGATGTTGTATCAGCTTTAAAAGCAGATCCTCAAAAAACTTCAGAGCTTGCAAAGAGCATATCTTCCTGGCCCAAAAATTCTGCAACTTATTTTAAAGCTGTGCAGGATAAAGTTAAAGCTTTCGTTGAATCAGGTCAACTTGGAATATTTTCTAATGGATACTGGGGTCATCCAGCGTATAAACTGCCACCTGAGGCAAATCTTATGGCAGTAGCTCACTATCTTGAAGCTCTGGATATACAAAGAGAGATAATAAAGATTCAGGTTCTTCTTGGATCAAAAAACCCCCATCCTCAGACATTTATTGTTGGGGGTCAGTCAACACCTGTTGATCCAGAAAGCCAGAACGCATTGAATGCTGACAGCATTGCTTTTATGCTTAAGTATGCTGATAAAGCAATAGAATTTGTGGAAAAAGTTTACATACCTGATCTTCTTGCAGTAGCATCATTCTATAAAGATTGGGCGGGAATTGGTGGTTTCGGTAATTTCCTTGTATATGGAGATTATCCAGATGCTAATGGTAAATTTTACTTCCCTGGAGGAGTAATAATCAATAAGAATCTAGCAAAAATAGAAAAATTTGACCATAAAAAATTCAAGGAATACATAACTCACTCATGGTATAAATATTCAAAGGGCGAAAATGCAGGACTACATCCATGGGAGGGTGAAACAACTCCTAACTATACAGGACCAAAGCCACCCTATGAATATCTCAATGTAGAAGGGAAATACAGCTGGGGCAAGGCAATAAGATACGATGAGCTTCCAATGGAGGTTGGTCCGCTTGCAAGAGTCCTTGTCGCATATGCATCAGGACATCATGATGTAAAAGAAGTTGCTGATATGGTTTTAAAGAAACTAGGGGTTGGCCCGGAAGCTTTGTTTTCAACTCTGGGAAGAACCGCTGCAAGAGGAATTGAAACTCTGCTTATGGCAAAAAAGACAAAAGAGTATATACTGGAGCTTGCTGCTAATATGAAGAAAGGCGATACAAAGATTGCAGATACAGACAAATGGAATCCGAAGAGCTGGCCTAAAGAGTGTCAGGGAGTTGGGTTCCATGAAGCACCACGTGGATGCCTTGCTCATTTCGTTGTCATAAAAGATGCAAAGATTGCAAATTACCAGATGGTTGTTCCATCAACATGGAATCTTTCTCCGAGGGACCACAAGGGACAGAGAAGTCCTGTTGAAGAAGCTCTGGTTGGAACACCGGTTGCTGATTCCAATAAACCTCTTGAACTTTTGAGAACCATTCACTCTTATGATCCATGTATGGCATGTGGTATGCATACAATTGAGATCAAAGAGGAGTAATCTGTATTTAACTAACTGCTTTAAGCCCTCCTTAAAATGGAGGGCTTTTTATTTTTTATTGTAGGAGAAGAAAATGAAAATAGGCATTATCGGTGTTGGAAATATACTCATGAAAGATGAAGGAGCTGGCCCAAAAGTTACTGAAATTTTAAAAGAGAACTATAAATTTGAACCAGAAATCGAGCTTATTGATGGAGGTACTCTAGGTCTTGATCTACTGCCTTATATAGAAAAATTCGATAAGATTATTATTGTTGATGTAGTTGATTTTCATAAAGAACCGGGTTTTATAAAAATTTTAAAGGAGGACGAAATCCCTCCATATTTAAAAACAAAACTTTCAATTCATCATGTAGGAGTACAGGACCTTTTAGATGTTGCTCGTTTTATGGATGTAATGCCTGAAGAATTGATCCTCGTGGGGATTCAGCCTGAAACTATCGATGTCGGACTTGACCTTTCTGACACTATAGCTGGTAAACTAAATAAATTAATTGAGGAAATTTTAAAAATAATTGAAAGCTGGGGTGTAAAATGTGTCTTGCAGTCCCTTCAAAAATCATAGAGCTTGATGGCTACATGGCAACAGTGGATGTAATGGGGTTGAAAAAGCAGATTTCTCTTATGTTATTGCCTGAGGAACCAAAGATCGGAGATTATGTTTTGGTTCACGCAGGATTTGCAATAAACAAAATGGATCCACCTGAGGCAGAAGAAGCACTAAAGATATTCCAGAAGATATTCCAGGAGATGGAGGAACAGGAAAGGGTTGGCTGATAGGTTCTTAGATTTTTCAGGACTTAGATGCCCCTTGCCAATTCTTAAATTAAGCAGTCTTTATTCACAGCTTAAGCAGGGCGAAGTTATTGATATAGTTAGTGATTGTCCAACTTTCGAAAAAGATATAAAGGCCTGGTGTTTAAAACTTGGTAAAACTATCCTGAATATTGAAAGATTTGGGAATAAAATAAAGGTAACAATACGGATTTAGTAATGAAAGAAAATCCCTGTTCTTATGGTGGATACTTAAGATGTGATAATCCTTCCTGTGAATACAGGTATTCTATAAGTGAAGTTCTTCATTTATGTTCAGATGTTTTGAATAAAATAGCTCAGGGAGACACATCACATAGAATAGAACTGACATTTAAAAGATATGCAGTTCAAAGGCTTATTAATTCAATCAATAAACTATCAGAAGAAGTTGAAAGCATGATTAATCTTACGCATGAGCTTGCGCTAGGGATATGTGAACATTTTGATGTTTTAAAGAGAATTCAAGAGGGAGATTTTTCAGCAACTGCTTCAGAGGACTCTCAGTTAGAAATTGTCCAAATGCTTGGACAACTTATCAATAAGCAAAAAGAAACATTCCTTAATTACATCGAAAATATAAAAAAACAGGATCAGGAGATACTTCAACTTCTTGAGCAGGAAAAAGCCATCTTTTCATATGTTGGGACTGCAATAATTGTTGTTGAAGAGGATATGACTGTTGAATATGCAAATACTGAATTTGAAGCTTTAACTGGATACAATAAAGAGAATATTGAAGGAAAAATGAAGTGGACAGCATTTTTCACTGAAGAAGTGTTAGATAAAATGATTGAATATCATAAATTAAGAAGAATATCGCCATCTTTAGCTCCAAGACAGTATGAGTCAAAGCTAAAAGATAAAACAGGTAAAACAAAAGATATACTACTTAATGTAGGAATGATTCCTTATACAAAAAAATCAATTGTTTCAATAATTGATATATCAGAAAGAAAAAAGATACAGCAACAGCTTATTCACTCACAGAAAATGGAATCTCTTGGTTTTCTCTCTGGAAGAATTGCCCATGAGTTTAATAATATTCTTACCGGAATAATAGGATTTGCAGGACTTTTACATGCAAAAATAGAAGACCCTTCGCTGAAAAATTTTGTAGAAAAAATAATTGAGACGGGAGAAAGAGCAAAAGATCTTGCAAAAAAATTACTTACATTTAGTCGAAAAGAAGAGCTGTCAGGTATTAAGCCTATCAATTTGAATAGATATCTTAAAGAATTTTTTGAATTTATAAAACCAATTATAGGAAAAGATATTGACCTTAAGTTAACCCTTCCTGAAACAGAACTATTCTACGAAATAGATCCTGCGCACCTTGAGATAATTTTGATGAATCTTATTACCAATGCCCGTGATGCAATGCCAGAAGGTGGCGAACTCACCATAGGACTTAAAGAACTTTTATTGGACAATGCATACGCTTATACGCATCCTCTTATAAAACCCGGTCAATATATTGCGTTATGTATTACTGATACAGGTATTGGAATGGATGAAGAGACAAAACAGAGATTGTTTGAACCATTTTTTACAACAAAACCACAGGGTAAAGGTACAGGACTTGGATTATCAACAGTTTTTGGATTTATAAGACAGTATAATGGGCAAATTTATGTTTATAGCGAACCCGGCAAGGGAACTACATTTAAAATATATTTGCCTGTAAAAGAAAAAAAAGCAAGACAAATTATGGACAGACAATCATTAAAAGGCACAGAAACAGTTCTTGTTGTTGACGATGATGAACAGGCCAGAGGCTTCATATCTTCTTTTCTTAGAGAATATGGATATACAGTATATGAAGCAAAAAATGGAAATGAAGCATTAAACATATTTGAAATAAACAAGGATAAAATCGCGTTATGCCTTATTGATCTTGTTATGCCTGGATTACCCGGTTTAGAGGTTATGAAAAGAATAAAAGCAATTAAACCAGATGCAAAAATTATCATAATGAGCGGACATCCAGTTGCTTTAAAAGATGTTATCTCTGTAGAAAAAAGTTTAGACTCTGAAGAAATTTTACAGAAAATAAGAAATATTATTGATGAAAAGGAGTAAATAGTATGGTAAGAAATGACAGATGGATAAAACAGATGGCTCGGAAGGGAATGATTGAACAGTTTGAAGAAGGACTTGTAAGAGAGGGAGTTATATCATATGGTGTAAGTTCCTATGGATATGACATGCGAGTGGCAGATGAGTTTAAAATATTCACAAACATAAACAACACTGTTGTTGATCCAAAAGATTTTGATCCTAAGAGCTTTGTTGAGATTAAAGGAGATGTGTGCATAATTCCACCGAACTCCTTTGCTCTTGCCCGTTCTGTTGAGTATTTTCGAATCCCAAGAGACGTGCTTGTTATCTGTATTGGCAAGTCAACCTATGCTCGATGCGGCATTATTGTAAACGTAACGCCTCTTGAACCAATGTGGGAGGGTTTTTTAACCATTGAAATTTCAAATACAACACCACTTCCTGCAAAAATATATGCAAACGAAGGAATTGCACAGCTGATATTTCTTAAGGCAGAAGAAGAGTGTGAGGTTTCCTATGCTGATAGAAAAGGCAAATATCAGGCTCAACAAGGCATAGTATTACCTAAAATATGAGTATTGATACCAGTCGGATTATAGTTGCTCTTGATTTTTCTGATAAAAACAATGCTTTAAATATTGTCAGAACTCTTGAGGGATGGATTAATTTTTATAAAATTGGACTTGAGCTTTTTATAAACGAGGGGCCAGATATAATAAACCAGATTAAAAGACTTAATAAAAAGATTTTCCTTGACCTGAAACTTCATGATATTCCAAACACTGTATATAAAGCCATTAAAGGAGCTTTGCAGCATGATATCGATATGCTTACAGTGCATACAACTGGAGGCTTTCATATGCTTCAAAAAGCAGTTGAAGCTGTTAAAGAGCATGCGTTCAGAGAAGATTTAACTACAAAAATAATTGGAGTTACCTCTTTAACAAGTCTTAATGAACAGGATTTACAAGATATCGGGATAAATTTGTCTGTTGTGGATTTTGTAAAAAGACTTGCCTTAATGGCTAAAAACGCAGGGCTTGATGGTGTTGTCTCGTCTGCCCATGAGGTTAACGCGATAAAAGAGTTATGCGGGCAGAGCTTTTTAGTTGTAACACCTGGTATTCGGATTTTTAAAGCAGAATCAAATGACCAAAAAAGAACTGTTACTCCAAAAGAGGCATTTTTACGTGGTGCAGATTATATTGTTGTTGGAAGAGCTATCACTTCTTCACAAAATCCCTTAGAAACGATTCAAAGTATTTTCCAATAAAACTATACTGCAAATAATCATTTAACATTTTTTACAATCCCTTTTAGATGAGGTCTTATTTCCTGCCCCTTTCAGAATAGATGATTTAATTAAGATTGTAAGGAGTTGGTTAGACCAAGAAACATACTGAGGTAGGTATTATGCGCATATTTTATTGTGCTTGATGATTAAATATTTGCTCTTCATTTTGTATACTCTTTGAGGGACTGTGTCCCTCAAACTCCTTAAAAAATGAAGCATTATTAATTCTCATTTGGGGATAGAAAGGGACAAAAGCTCCTTTCTGAACTGTGCAACCATTCTGATAACCTCCATTTATTAAATTTACCATTAATTAGGTTAAATGAATGGTTGCTCGTTTTTTCAATTCTGGGCAAACAATTACTTTTCAGAGAGAGATTGTTTTTGAAGAATTTCGTTAGATTGACAAACAAATAAAATTTAAATATTATAAAATTACTAATTACTTTATCTGTTTTGCAGATAAAAAATTTTTGTCTAGGAGGTTCATTATGAGAAGATTGATTAACACTTTAATTAAGGTCTCATTTGTTGTTTTAATTTTAACAAACTTTACCTGGGCTGCAACTCCACTCAGTGATGAAAGAGTCAAAGAAGCTCAACAATGTGGCATTAATGTAGTCGATGTAAAGGGAGCGAAAGAATTAATTGCAAAAGGAGCTATTATTGTAGATGTTCGTGAATATCCAGAATACATTGATGGACATATTCCCGGTGCAATATGGGCTCCAAGAGGGTTGATGGATTTTCAGGCTTATAACTGGTTGCCAGATAAAGAAAAAACTTATCTTATCTATTGCAAAACTGGCGGAAGAGGTTCCATTGTGGCTTGTGATTTAAAAAAACTTGGATATAAGAATATTTATAATCTTAAAGGTGGATTTGAAGCCTGGCAACAGGCTAAAGAAGCTATAGAAAAGGGTGAACCTCAGGGTATGGGTAAAGGTATTAAAAAATAACGGCTGAGATTAATAAAAATGAAATATTTTATTTTTGTTGGATTATAAAATGGACCCCAGAACTTAGACACAGTATTATCTTGTTAGTCTGCTGAGTTTCTGGGGTTTCAGCATGTTTAGTATATATCTTTTTCAAAGTTTTCTTTAATTTTTGTTGCCTAGTTTGATGCAGCAATTTTCCTGTTTGTTCTAGCTTGGTCAACTGTTATGTCAAGATGTTGCGGTGTTCTTTTTTGGAAAATTAAGATAATTAAATTTCCCCACACTTTCAGTGAAATCTGGTAGTTTTATAATATCAATTTTTTACTGTTACTTTTTGTAGAAATTTAAGATTTTGGTTTTTTTGAAAAATTTTAGAAGCGCGCCTGGAGGGATTCGAACCCCCGGCCCACTGCTTAGAAGGCAGTTGCTCTATCCGACTGAGCTACAGGCGCACAATATGCTATTTTAAAAATTTTAACTATTTTATTTCAACATTGATTTATTTAACTACCTCGCCGAGAAGTCACCTTCCGTGAGGGAGGGGATGAAAGGCGATTTTTCCCTTGACTGTTGATTCAGTTCTATATTATTCTTTCCTTATGAAATATATATTGGATAAAGGCAATCACTCTGTGCCATCTTATTTTCTTGCATCGACTGGACAGGTAACACTTGAGGACTTGAAACGCTATGTTGAAAGCCAAGACCTATAAATATCGTCTTTACCCTACAAAGAAGCAAGTCCAAAAACTTGAATGGACCTTGGATATGTGCCGTATCCTCTACAACTCCTGTCTTTTGGATAGAAGAAATCATTACGAGCAGACTGGCAAAGGACTTTCCCGGATCAAACAGCAGGAAATCCTTAAATCCGATAAACAAATTGTTGAATCCCTAAAGGAGATACATTCTCAAGTCCTTCAAGATGTTCTTTTTAG
>Ga0134098_1000272_pt1 | contig 57933 bp, 43 predicted proteins | sample 9_3taG_FD_94456 | JGI IMG/M metagenome (GOLD analysis project Ga0134098, IMG submission 94456) | Switchgrass degrading microbial communities from high solid loading bioreactors in New Hampshire, USA - 9_31_10_142_A3 metaG | ecosystem: Engineered > Bioreactor > Semi-continuous > Anaerobic >... | reverse complement strand
GTGAATTGGAGAGTCCGATGATATCGCGTGCAAACAGCCACATGATCAGGCCCAGGCTCACGCCAAACCACAGGGTGGCGAAGCGGATCAGCAGAGTGGCTGCTGCAGCCAGCCCGGGCGGTACGTTCAGGAGCAGCGCCAGCATTCCGGCGATGGATGCTTCCGAGGCGCCCAGGCCGCCGGGCAGTGCCGAAACCGCTCCGATCACGGTGGAGAAAGCCATGATGAACACGGCGATGGACAGGGTGTTCCATCCGGGTGGGACGCCCAGGCCGGTCAGGACGAGGTAAAAACCGATGCCCTCCGCCAGCCATGAGATTGTCCCCAGCGAGACCGCAACCAGCGTGGTCCAGGGGCGGAACAGACGGTAGCTGCCTTCGTACAGCTCGTGCAGCAGGTGTACAAAGCGGTTGACCACCGGCAGCCGCTCGCCCCGGGTCAGCAGGGTCAGGGCCAGCGGGCGGATCTGGGAGATGATGATCACCGCGGCCAGGCCGGTAAGCACGATGGCAAATGCCGGCCAGTAGCGCGGGTAAGCGATCACGCCCAGGGTCGACAGTGCCAGCACACCCAGCCCGTCGCTGATACGTTCCGCCAGAACCACGGCAATCCCGCGCCCGACCGGCAGACCGCTTAGCCGCTGCAGCCATACGGCTTTGAGCGCTTCGCCCACCTTCCCGGGCGTCACAGCCAGCGGAAACCCGGCTACAAACAGGCGGGCGCTGTCTCCCCAGGAGATGGTATTGACACCGACCTGACCCAGATAAAAGTGCCACTTGACGAAGCGCAGCACGTAGTTGACGAATGTGAGCCCGAGAACCGCCGGATACAGCACCCAGTTGAAGTTCAGCACCTGCTGCCTGACCTGGCGCAGGTCAGCGACCAGCACCAGCACCAGCATGACCAGAAATCCGAACAGCAGGCCGAGGGTGAGGCGGCGGGTGATCTGGCTGGAAGATGTGGTGGCCTCTGACCTCACTGTTTATGGGAGCGACCGCGCCGCCGGTTTCCGAGATAGGCCACAGCGCCTATCCCGGCGGCCAGGGCTGCCAGTCCCATCCCGGCCTGGACTACCGTCTTGGGTTCCATGCCGGGCATGACCACCTGTCCATCTCCATAAGACTTGAACAGCTGTCCCCAGCGGGTCTCGAGGGCGGCTTCGACGCGCTTGCGGCCGACGAATGGATACCAGTACACGTTGTGATAGAAGTTGCTGGCGAAATATGACCAGGGCACCAGTGGGCTCTGCAGGAGAAGTTTTTCCAGCGGTTTGAGGGGGCCGTGATAGATCATCTTCTGCCCGCGGCTGGCAAAGGTGTCTTCCTGTTTGAATCCCCAGGGCTCTTCCTGTTCGATGTCGTAACCGACGATCTCAATCTGGCGTGGATCGCCCACACCCAGATCCAGCTCATGCGCCTTGCGGATAAAGCGAATGTTCATCGGATCGAAGCCCTGCAGCTTCGCCGAAACGGCGTCAATGGCCACCTGGTCTGCAGAAGCCAGCAGGATATCTTTTTCATGCCAGCGCATCGCCCGCGGACCGGGCCCATCGCCGGCAAACGTCCCGTCCATGACCGCGAACACTCCGGGGTGAATCTCCTGCTGGATCATCAGCAGGTCGACCAGGGTGTCGTGGATCACCGAATGGGTCCAGTGGCGGTTGCGGTGCAGCAGGCCGCCGAAAGCATTTTTCATCGCGCCGGTGATGGTGGTGAAGACATGCGTCTTGACCGTGGGCAAATGGACCATGTTCATGCCGACCAGCGCTTTGGGGATGAAAACGCCCTGCGGGTAAACCTTATCCAGCACCAGGAAAGGCCGTTTGGGATGGTATTCGATCCATTCGAAATCTTCGTTGTAAAGATAAATACAGGGGACGTTGTGTTTATCCGTGACGAAGCGGTGCTTGTTGTTGCGCTCACCGTCCGCGGTGTCGACTACGACGGTGTCATTGTGCACACCGACCAGGTCGTCGTAGCCCATCTTGCGCAGGGCGCAGATTACGCCCTCGATCTGCCAGGGCGTTGAAGAACAGGCCGGGTACCAGGTCTGCCACGAAATATTGATCTTCAATCCCGTTCGAATGCCGTGCGGCAGGGCCTGCTCGACGCCCGCCAGGCGCATTAATTTCTCGATGTCGTCCAGCACGGTTTCGGGCGATGTTTTCAGGACCGCAACTCTGCCCTTACCAGGAAAATCACTCATGATGTACCTCCATGATTACACATTGCTCGTGCCCGCTTATTGTAACAAGAGTTGAGTCTATCCGGGGTTGCGATTCGGTAAGCGGCAGGGCATGGAGGCAGCGGAGGCCGGATCAGCAGGGTTTGAAGACGGCCAGCGCGACTCCGACAATCATGGGATTATCTCTGCTGTCCAGTTCGATGGTTTCATAGCCGGGATTGTCGCTGTTGGGCTGGAGCAGGATCCTGCCGTTTTTACGGACGAAACGCTTCAGCGTCCACGTTTCGTCTGCCTCGTTTCTGGCTACGGCGACGATATCCTGGGCTGCAGCATCGTTCTGCAGGCGGATCAGCACATAATCGCCGGGAAGGATGCCTTCACGGTTCATGCTGTTGCCAGTCACCTGAACGACGAAATGGTCTTTATACAGGATATTTACCTTGCGGTCGCCCTTTCTCAGCGGGATGACCTGGTAAGGTTTGTTGTCGATTTGCACAATTTCGACCTCCACGGAACTGGCAATTTCGAATGGGCGCGTCCCGAAAGTACCAAATCCGCCGGCGGGAATTGAGCCGACAATGTTGAAGAGTTCTAAATAACCACCCTGGGCGCTGGTTGATCTTGTTACAGTTACTGGCTGAGTGACAGGATTCGAAGTATTATCCGCCTCGTCTGCCTCTTGAATCTCTGATGATGTAGACTCTGTTTCGGTTGTTGGAGGTTCTGAAATGCGATCATGTTCAACTGCTTTTTGTATAGCCTCTTTTATAATTTTGCAGCGCTGGGCATATCGTTTAAATGCATCTTTATCTTGCCCTGATCTATCATACTGCCCTTTAAAGAAATTATGGCTGTGCTGCCACCTTACTATTGCTTCGTATTGATACCCTGGCAGGATCCAGTACACACAACCCATCAGCCATTCCGTGATTGCACCTTCGTCTTTAAATCTTGTAAATTTGATTAAGGCCTCTTTGAGCAGAGAAACCGCTTCATTAAGTGCGCCCATCTCGATTGCGACTTTTGCACACTTCAGGCGAACGATCCCAATCTCGGTATCAGCATAACTGTATGGGTCGTTTGAAACATCGCTAAACTTTTTCAGGCTTTCGATAATTTCCCAGACCTTTTTCCAGTCACCTCTGTTTTTGGCGTTTTCCAGTTTTTCCAGCAGCAGGCGGCTGGTGTCGGAAAGCTGGCTTTTCCTGTGCTCCTCCAGCCACTGATCCATTAAATTCCACCATTTGAGCACAATTAATATTTCCGAGTCGATACTGGCATTCATGGTTTCTTCTCTCCTGACTGACCCTTCTTAAGAGCAGGATGTTGTGACTTTTCTACACGATCTTCTTGATAGGCGGATGTCATCGATTCGAGCATCTGGGCAGTTTTCAATAAAACGACATTGCGTATGTTCTGGTCTGGATCATCCGGTAAATCTACTTCCTCCAGGGCCTGGATGATGCTTGACAGCAGTTCCACCTGGGCTTCTGCCCGGCCGATCTCCTGTGTCGCCAGATAGCGGGCCTCACCATAAGCCTGAGTAACACTGGCGTGTCCTTCCAGCCCGGCTTTCCAGGTATTCAGCCACTGCTCTTCCACCTGTGTACCATATTCGAAATAACCGATATCCATCCAGATGAGTTTTATCCCTATCTTTCTGAAGCGCTCAATTACTTCATCTGAGTCGAAACGGGCCTCGATTTCCAGGCGTGCTTCCATATCAGGATAGCGTGGAGCGGCCAGCATATCCAACGGCTGCTTGTTTATGTATTTTTCAATTTCATCTATAACCATGGCCTGTACAGCCATTGATAGACTCTGGAGAGAGATGTACCCTTGCTCAGACCTGACATCGATTGGATAGCGATAGATCATGTTTTCCAGGGCCTGCTCATAGGTCCTTTGTTCGGGAGGGGGGATACGTTTTCCACTCAGTTCCTGGTCAGAAATTAGTGAAAATCCAAACCGGATATCTCGCACCGAGATATGGATGCCATCGAGTGTTATGGCGCGGATCTCCTTGATTTCATCTTTCATGTTCGCTAAGGGAAGGACAACTCGCAGAATGGAAAATGGTCTTATAGAATGCTTCCCTTTGCGCAGCTCCTGATTGGTCCCCGTAAGCGTTTCAATATATGCCAGGGATTCATCACGAATATCCAGCAGAAATGGTCCGGTGATTTTTTCGACCCAATCGCTTTCCAGGCCGGAATTGATGATTTTGCCCTCTTCGATCGTTATCTTTACCGGGTTTATCCCCAGCCATGGCGCAGCCAGTAACTGCAGGGCCAGCCAGTTATCCGTAATACCGTAAATGCTCTTTATCACCCGGACGCAGGAGAAAAGTGCGATGAAGACAAGGATGATGATGAAAATGATGATCACTTCGTGCCCCCCAATTGAGTGGAATCCAGATCTGGCAGGCTTTTAGTATTTAGGAAACAACCATTTCAAACCCCAAAATGTCAGGTTGATCCATTATGTTCTTTTAATTGCTGCAGCAGCTGCCATTGTTTTTCTATTTCCTCATCATGCCGCTGCTTATCTTTCTCTATATCCTGCAGCAGCCACTGCCTGAATTTGTCCAGAAGCGAAATGCTTTCTTTGGATAATAATGAGCGTGTGGCGGGATCGGTCGCTGCGGTTTCAAGCGCCTGATAGATGCGGAATGCCAGAGCTTCCCGGGAGTGTGGAGATCCTTTTATGACCTGGGTGATAGCGTAGATCATATCGCGCTGTGCCTGGATCCGTGCCTGATTGCGAATGCGCATAGCGATGAGCGTGTTGTTTGCGATTGTTTCAAGCTCCTCTTTTATCCACCGTGACCGCCAATTCCTGAATAACTGCTCTTTTACCTCCTCCCGAACAGGCTCCGGATGGCTGAAAGTCGCATTTGTGATTTTGATGCCCAGTTCACGGAGCAAATTGTTCTGATCCAGAGTAAGGATAGGGTAAAAGATCAGGTTGTTTTCATTCCATGACTGCCCTGCTTTCAGGGCTTTTGAATCGCGGGAGGCGACATACTGTACCCTGACGAGTCCGCAGCAGATAAGCTTCAAACAGAATAGACGCATTAATTGATCAAGTCTGTTGGATTCTCCATCCTCTGAGAGGTAGAGGCCTGTACAGCTCTCATGAATGAGCAGATCACGTAAGACATCCACTGCGATAAATGAAGGGTAATCTACCCATTCCGAATACTGCTCTTCACTGGAGACTTTTATCTGTGCCTGGATCCCCCGGGTAATCCTGATATGGTCAAAAGATAATGGAAGGGATACATTTCTCTGCTTCTGCTTCAGCCGCCTGGAAAATGATTTGGTCGTGATCCCGAAATGGATCGCAGGCTTGAGGTTACTTCGCTCGATATACCGATGATTGGCGATGAAGTTATGAATGGTCTCTTTATCTTTGTCAGGAAAAACATCGACGAGTGCAGCGATAAATTCCTCCACTCCGGCTGCTGATTCCCTGCTTTGCAAGTCAATGAGTTGAATATCAAGCGGATCACTGCTTGCTTGAGTTACAAAAAAGGTATCCGGCTCCTCACTGATCGAGAAAATCGTGTGAATATCCGTACGCATTTTGATCCCGTCGCGTGTGTTGCTGATAACATCTTTCGTAATTTTGCTCTGCCGGCGTAAATCAACAGCCCCGCTTATCCTTTCATCCCTGTTCAAAGTCCAAATCCCGTAACCCAGGACACGATGATCGGATACCAGAACGGCGCTGTTCTGATCAACCCACACGAGACCAGGACCGGTGGCATGGTGAGAATTTCCCGGATTGATGATTTTTCCATCCCGCACCCGGATGAACATTCCAGGCCGGCCCAACAGGTGACCCAACATAAACTTAACCGCATTCCACCAGCCCTGTGGACCGGAGACCGGTATGGTCACCCTGCTGATCAGTGCCAGCAAGCCCAGCAGGGTAATGGCAGCAATAAAGATCGGAGCGATTTTGCTGGCGAACTGGAGCACGACACCGCCCAATCTGACGACCAATGAATCGAGATCACCGTTTTGAAATTCGGTGATCAACTTGAATATGGAAGTAAGTTCGGCTCGGAAATAGATAAAAACAAGAACAATGATGATCGTTAGCTTGAAAAAAGTAAGCAAACACGATCTGAAACGGGTCTCTGATGAAGCATTCATGGTAAGCCGACCTGGTGCAGGAAATGCGTGGCCAGGGCGATTTCCCCGGATGTTTCCTCGATACGTCCATAAGTCAGAAACGCCTGTCGTATGTAATACTGCAGGTCACGATCCTCAATGAACCGGGGCGGCAGCGGCAGGGGCGGGGTGGGATAATCAGCTCTGATTCGATCATCTAAAAAGTTAAGTAGAACCGACTGGACGTGCTCTCTCTGGTCTGACGACATGCGTTCGTAGAAATCGGGCCACGAGTGGTACAGGAGGATCAGGGCAAACATGGTGTCTGCGCTGACCGCCATGCCCATGGTGGTTGGCAGCCCGCAGACCTGCGCAAATTTCCGCGCACTCTTAATCAGCCGGCGCGGCACCAGCACGCGGGGAATCTGGGCGTAGCGCTGCCAGTTCGTCGGGCGGATTTGAACCGGGATTCCACTCAAAGCCCTTTCCAGCAGGCGTTCGACCTGGAGCGCATTCGACTGAATGGAAAGCGGGGGAATGTGGTACTGCTCGGGGAAGATTTTATCCAGGTAGTTATACCCGCCGATGGCTCCGGTGCCGTACTGCTTTTCGATGTAGGCGGAGATGACATGCGGGTCAACCGCGATCAGCCATACCACCCCCTCGACGGAAAGATAATTCTTGATCGACTGCAGCATGTGTACGGCCTGTTCTGGCGAACAGCGGTCCAGGTTGTCGATGCAGAAGACCAGCTTGCTGTGAGGCTGGCCCTCCAGCAGCAGGTCGACCATCATCTGAAAATCTTCTCGCGCCTGCTCGATATCGTCGACCAGCTTCTCCCACAGTTGGGGAATTGCCTTCTCCTCGGCGGTCTTGTACTGTCGTTCAAATTCATCTGGTATTTCAGTCAGGACGTCGATAGCCTTATCTGGGCTGCTTATTCCCACTTGCAGCATTCCCAGCTTTACAACGGTTTTCCCTAAGGTCCAGAAAGTAGCCTGGAAGACTCTCTTCATCCCAGGTCCCCACTGGGAGGCGGCCTTTCCCTGCTGCTTCAATTGGTTTTTGATCCAAACCAGGATGGGGGTGAATAAATTACCGGTCGATTCGTACAGCCAGGCGTCGAAGATCTGGATGTCCAGCTTCTTTTCCGCCTGCTTGTTCCATTCGACCAGCATCTGCAGCAGGCTGCTCTTCCCGGTGCCCCAGTCACCAAAAAGACCGACCGCCGAAGGACAGGAATCCGATGCCAGCTGGTTGTGGATGGCCTGCACGAAGATGTGCCGTTCCAGACAATCTTCCTGGATTTGAGAAATGGGATCATGGATGTACTTAAGCACCTTACTCTCCTCCCACGGCGCCAGATACTTTCCCAGGATCTCAATTGGTTAATACGCTTGATAGGTTGATACTAATTTACCATAAATAGGTAACATTTTTACATTAAAAGCCGGAATACCCCATCTTGAAACACCAGATCCCAACGCTTTACAAACGAAAGTGTTCAAGCAAGGATAACCTGCGTATTTTCCCTACTGCGACTAAGGGTTTTCCCTGATTGCGTAAGCCGCTTCAGTTTCGCTAAGATTAATGCGAGTTAATTGCAGGGGGAGAATTACATTAATTCCTTTCCCACTCTTTAGCCGCGTCTTTCTTTTTTCCAGATGGAGGGAGTAAAAAATGGAAGATATTTTGAACCGAATCGTGACTGCGGTCAGTCTTTACCTGCCCAATATCCTGCTGGCGCTGGGAATTCTGATCCTGGGCTGGATCGTAGCCCTTGTGCTCAGGTCGCTCACTCGCAATTTGCTGGGGCGGACGAACATCGATGACCGGCTTGCCAGGTCGATGGGGTATGACCAGACCGCAAGCGACGAACAGATCCCGATCGAGAACTGGATATCGAGTGCGGTGTTCTGGCTGGTGATGCTGGTCACCCTGCTGGCGTTCTTCCAGGCGCTTGACATCCCGGCAGTGTCGGGCCCGCTGGAGAACTTTGTGAACCAGATCGTCGCCATCCTGCCCGGTATTCTGGGAGCGATCATCTTACTGCTGATCGCCTGGGTGATCGCCACGCTGCTGCGCGCCGTTGTGGTGCGGCTCATCAACGCCTCGGGGATCTCGCGCAGGCTGTCTGAAGGTGCAGAGATCCCGGCTCATGACCGGGTCACCGTCAGCCAGACGATCGGAAACGTGGTCTACTGGCTGGTGTTCCTGCTGTTCCTGCCAGCCGTGCTCGATGCGCTCAACCTGCAGGGCCTGCTGGCGCCGGTGCAGCAGCTCGTCGATGAGATCCTGGGCGTGCTGCCCAACCTGCTGGGCGCGGCGTTAATCCTGTTGATCGGCTGGCTGGTGGCGCGCATCGTGCGCCAGATCGTGACCAACCTGCTGGCCGGCCTCGGCATTGACCGCTGGGGCCAGGAGGTCGGGGGCGTGGACACCACCGGTCGACTGCGCCTGTCCAATATTATCGGGACCATCGTCTACGTGCTCATCCTGATCCCGGTGGCGATCGCGGCGTTGAATGCCCTCAACATCCCGGCCGTATCGGGGCCTGCAGCCAATATGCTCACCAACCTGCTCAATGCCCTGCCGGCGATTTTTGGCGCTTTCCTGCTGCTGGCCATTGCTTACTTTGTGGCGCGCTTCGTTGGCGTGTTTGTGGCTTCGATCCTGACCAGCCTCGGCTTCGACCGCCTGTTCACGTGGCTGGGCATCTACCGGCAGCCTCCGGGCGTGGTCACGCCCGATTTGAGCCCGTCCGAGACCCCTGGCGAGGCAGCGGAGCGGGCTGCACGGACCGGCGGACCCACAGCGGTCGCCCCCGGCGGACGCACGCCGTCCCAGATCGCCGGCAGTCTGACGACGATAGCCATCATGTTGTTTGCCATCATGGAAGCTGCCAACCTGCTCGGATTTAGTGCCCTTTCGGTGATGCTCTCCGGATTTATCGTGGCTGCCTGGCAGGTGCTGATCGGCCTGATTATTTTCGGGCTGGGTCTGTACCTGGCCAATCAGGCGGCGAACTGGATCCGCGATTCGGGCGTTGCCAACAGCGGGCTGCTGGCGACGGTGGCGCGGGTGGCAATTCTGGTCTTCGCTGCTGCGCTGGCGCTGCGCGAGATGGGCATCGCCGCGTCCATTGTGAACCTGGCGTTTGGCCTGCTGCTGGGAGCAGTGGCTGTGGCCTTCGCTCTGGCCTTCGGACTGGGCGGGCGCGATGCCGCCTCCCGGCAGATCGAGCGCTGGAGGAACGATCTCTCTACAGGCCCATCGACGCCTCCGGGCCTGACCGGCGGCGCAATGACCTCGCCCAGCGAACTGAGCGATGAATAAGCGATCGAAACTTTAATAATCTGTGTGAACAGGTCGCTCAAAGGGCCTGTTCACACAGCCCGGGTGACGTTGGTTTAACGTGCAGGTAGTGGAGGCCAGAATACTTGAAGGGTCGGTAATTAATACGATCCTACTGGGATCCTTTACTTCCTGTTTCCAAGGTTGGGCACGGCATCTCCAGTATCCATTTTCTTTTCGCCGTTTGATGCCAGGTTTCTAATCCTGTATGATAACCTTGTGTACTTTGCCGTGCTCCCGCAGTCGTATGTGCAAGAAGATTTGCTGTAAGGGCACGGCGTTGCACCGAGACCCGTTTTTTTTATCTTCTGGGTGCTGGTCAAGATTGTTCGACTGCTCCTCTCTGCGCGCCATGCCAATGATCGCATAGGTGGGTTTTCCCAAAGTGAAATTCCTGCCTCCTGCATTAACATACCCCCCAAAAAGGGTGTTATCGCCTTTCCACACCAGTATCTGTAAACCGGACAGGAACTGCCGGCGAAGCGGGTAAAATATATGTGAAAGCAGCACATTTCGGGGAATAAGTTAAATATCACCTTATAGACGCAGTCCGGTCCACGAAACTACGATACAATCGAAGCGCCATGCTGAGCGAACCATTCTCTCCTTCTCCTGAGGCCCCTGTGCTGGTGATCGGCGCGGCGGGGCTGGATGCGGTCGGACGGGTGCGCGGCGATTTAAAAAGCGGCACATCCAACCCGGCCAGGATCCGTCTGTCGTTCGGCGGTGCAGCGCGCAACGTGGCTGAGAACCTGGCGCGCCTGGGCCAACCGGTCTCATTGATTTCGGCTGTCGGATATGACGAAGTCGGGGACCAGATCCTGGCAGCGGCCCGCCAGGCAGGAGTGGATGTAAGCGGAGTGGTGCGGGCAAAGGAACAGCCCACCGGTTCGTATCTGGCGGTGCTCGATGCCCAGGGAAGATTGAAGTTCGGCCTGGACGATATGCGCGCGATGTCGGTGATCACACCAGACGTTTTGAAAGCGCGCGCTGAGATGTTTTATGATGCCTCCCTGGTCTTCGTCGACACCAACCTGCCCCGTGACACCCTGCGCACGGCTGTTTCGCTGGCACGCAAAGCCCAGATCCCGGTGTGTGCCGACGCGACTTCGCTTTCGCTGGCCGGCCGTTTGAAGCCCCATCTGCCGCGCCTGCACCTGATCACCCCCAACACCGCCGAGGCCGGTGTGCTGTGCGGGCGGACCATTGGGGAAGATGACCGGGATGACGCGCTGGATGCGGCGAAGTGTCTGGTGAGCGCGGGCGTGAAGATTGTGATCATTACCATGGGCGAACTGGGGCTGGTGTACGCAACTTCGGAAACCAGCGGGCAGATCCCTGCGATTCGGACCGAAGTGCTCGACCCCACCGGCGTTGGCGATGCCCTGACAGCCACAGTGATCTTCGCCCTGCTCAACGATATCCCCCTGGATGATGCCGTGCGCCTGGGCGTCGCGGCGGCTTCGCTCACCCTGCGCCATCTGGGCTCTGTGGTGCAGGACCTTTCGCTGCAGAAGTTATATGATGGACTGGTGATCTGATGCCAGGAAGGTACAAGGATGAAAACTGGTCTTCCCTCGTGGTTCAAAATTGACCCTGAAGTCTCTTCTGCGCTGCATGCCGGGCAGCCGGTAGTGGCGCTGGAATCGACCGTGATCACCCACGGACTGCCGTACCCTGACAACATGCAGCTGGCGCGCGATATGGAACAGGAGGTGCGCCAGGGCGGCGCAGTACCGGCCACCATCGCGGTCATCGCAGGCCGCGTGGCCATTGGCGTGGCTCCGGAAGAGTTGGCTTTACTGGCGCGCGGCGAGGGCATGCATAAAATCAGCACGCGCGATTTTGCGGCCGCCGCGGCGAAGGGGTGGAATGGTGGCACAACCGTCGCAGGGACAATGACCGCTGCACATGCGGCCGGAATAAAGGTGTTCGCTACCGGCGGCATCGGCGGTGTGCATCGTGATGCGCCGTTTGATATCTCTGCCGACCTGCCGCAGCTGGCGCGCACGCCGATGATTGTGGTGTGCGCCGGAGCCAAGGCGATCCTGGATCTGCCGGCCACGCTGGAATACCTGGAAACTTTCCACGTTCCGGTTGTGGGGATGGGGACGGACGAGTTTCCGGCCTTTTATTCACGCGAGAGTGGGCTGCCGGTAAGTGTGCGTGCGGATTCGGCTGCCGAGGTGGTGGATATCGCCTGCGCGCACTGGGAACTGGGCCTGAACAGCGCGCTGCTGGTGGTCGTTCCTCCTCCGGCCGAAGCCGCCCTGCCGTATGACAGAGTCGCCCGGGATGTAGACCAGGCCCTGGCCGAGGCCCGTGAAGCCGGGGTGCGCGGCCAGGCGGTGACTCCCTTCCTGCTCAGCCGTATGGCCGAAATCACGGGCGGTGCCAGCCTGCAGGCGAACCTGGCGCTGCTGCGCAACAATGCCCGTTACGCAGCCCAGATTGCACGCGCCCTGGTAGCCCGGCGGTAATTTTCATTCTCTCAAGAAATCCAGCACAATCGAGATAAATTCCTGCGGGTTTTCGCGCATCGGCCAGTGCCGGCGGTTTTTGAGCACTACCAGACGCACGTCCGGCAGGGCCTTCTGCGCGCGCCGGACACATTCCAGCGGTACGCTGCTGTCGTGATCACCGTGCACCAGCAGGGTGGGCGCCTTAATTTCACCCAGGCGGTCGCTGAAATCGGAGCGCAGCCGCCGCGGACCGACTTCGCTGCGCTGGAAAGATTTGAACGATTTCCCGGCGCCCGGCTGGCGCAGCGCCTGGTAGACCAGGTCCACCAGTTCGGGTGTGGCATTCTGCGGATCGTAAATCAGCCCCGCCAGCAGCATCTGGCGTACCAGGGAGCGGCTGTGGGACATCAGCCAGTAAGAGAAATCATTCAGCGGGGTGATGACGTACAGGTAAGAAAGAAAATGAAAGGGGATTCTCGACATCAGCCCGTACGTATCCACGAGCACCAGTTTTTTCACTTTATGCGGGTGCTGCAGGACAAAGGCCAGGGCAGTGCCGCCGCCTAAAGAAAGCCCGACCAGACTGGCACTTTCGATTTGCAGCGCATCCATGAACCGGCACAGAAAATCTCTATAGTACTCCAGCGAGTATTCCACATCCGGCCGGTCGCTTTTGCCGTAGCCCGGCAGGTCCGGCGCGATCACTCTGTGATACTGCGCCAGCCCCGGAATGATATCGCTCCAGCTAATGAGCGCCGAGTCAACCCCGCCGCCGTGCAGGAGGATCACGGGCTCATCGCCCTGACCGGCTTCGTAATAATGGATGTTTACTTCGTCGAGCTGGACGGTGCGCTCAGTTATGCCTTCTGGTACCTGGATCATTTTTCCTCTTCGTTGTACTGCTGCAGGATCAGGTCGATGATTTTCGCCGCGGCCTCTCTCCCGGCCGCGCTGTCATTGCCGGGGCCAGCCAGCCCGCCCTGGATAAGGCGTGTCAGGCCATCGGCGACGTCCTCCAGCGGAGGCTGTTCAGCAGTGGGAATGATGCTGCTGATCTGAAGCAGGCCTACGGCGATCAGGCTCATTAGATAGGCGATGACCTCCGGGCGGATGTCGGCGCGCAGCAGGCCTGCTGCCTGCATCTGGCGCACAGCCTGCTCTCCCACCAGCAGCCGGCTCGTGTAGCGGGAGGTGTCCTGGCGTTTGATGTAATCGCCCAGCACTCGGCTGTCCTGTGTGTACAGCGCGCTGACCAGCGGATTATCCCGCAGGGCCAGCAGAGCGTGGCGGTACATGTTTGCAATCTGCCCTCCCTGGGGATCCCGTTCCACGCGCTGCTGAAAATCGAGCAGCAGGCGCCTCATCTCATGGACCAGCAGCGCCTCAAACAGCTCGTGCTTTCCGGGCCATTCCAGGTAGAGGGCGCCTTTGGAAACGCCGGCTTCCCGGGCGATGTCCTCCATGGTGGTTTTGTCGAAGCCGTAGTGGGCGATCAGGCGGGAAGCAGCCTGCAGGATTTGATTTCTTCTGTGGTTTGATTTGGCTGCGGGCATGGGTTGACCGAATGACCGAAAAAGGATATCTGGTCAAAATTTTAACCGGTACCGGCTGGCTGGTCAAGGCGCGAGGTGATGCTAAGACTCACAGAAGGTGATTAATTTCCCGTCGGTGTAGGTGTGCGGGTGCGTGTGCCCTGCGGGGTGATCGTAGGCGTGGTCGGCGTGCGCGTCAGGGTGGGCCAGGGTGTGCGTGAAGGGGTAACCGTCGATGTAGGGCGCAGCGTGCGCGTGGGCAAGGGCGTGTTCGACGGGCGAAGCGTGTGGGTGGCTGTCGGAGTCTCTGTCGGGGTGACCGTGGGAGTATTTGTCTCGGTGGGCTGCGGCGTGGGCACGTCGCCTTCGATTGTGAAGAACCCCGAGATCTTGAACTGTTCCCCGACGAAGATCTGCACCTGATAAACCCCTGGCAGTGATTCGCCCGGTTCGGGGACCCATTCGGTATAGCCCAACCCGCCCGTCGCACCGTTCCAGGGCAGGGTCTCGAAATTCACGATCTCCCCGTCATCGCGCACCCAGATGGCCGTCCACTGCGAATCAGGGATCATACCGTCGTAGCTGAAGACAGCATACATATGGTTGACGGGGTTCTGGAAGACCTCGCCTGGATTGAGGGGTTCGTAGTTTTCGTTGAGCCCATCGGTGAACAGCAGCGGCGAGAAGACCGCGTCCGGATTGGGGGTCACCGAGCTTTCAAACAGAGAGAGAATATCCTCCGGAATGAACGGGGTCGGCGTGATCGTCGGCGTGTCGCTGACCGACGGCGTGACGGTTATGGTAGGGGTCAGCGTGATTGTCGGGGTGAGCGTGATGGTCGGTGTCAGCGTGATGGTCGGCGTTTGTGAAGGCGTGGGGGTCGGAGGAAAATAGCTGTAGATTAACGGCTCGGCGCGGGTGTTTAAAAACAGTGCCAGCACGGCAAAGAAGATCGAGGAAAAGAGCAGCCGCCAGCCGCGCAGCATACGCTGCCGGCGCATACGAAAGAAAGGCAGACGACGGGCGCTGCGGATTGAGGTTATGCCCTGCCAGATGCTCAGGAAAAACAGGATGACCGAGATGACCAGGGCGGTCTGGACGCCGGTATGGATGTCGAGCGAAATCTCACTGAAAAAATTCATGGCGATGCCCGGCTTGGATTATAACAAATATCCAGCCGGGTAAAGGCACGGCAAAAGGCCCGTGCTGTGAACTATACTGCACGAATCCGGATGATTTTTCTGTTTTTGTGATGATCCGATCAGCGCTCCGGCTCCGCGACGACGGGATTGCTGAGCTTACCCAGGCCATCGATCTCCACTTCGACCAGGTCGCCGGGCTGCAGCGGGCCCACCCCGGCCGGAGTGCCCGTGAGGATGACATCGCCCGGTTCCAGGGTCATGATGGATGAGGTATACGCTACCAGGGTGCGCACATCAAAGATCATATCGCGAGTGGAGGCCATCTGGCGCATCTCGCCGTTGACATGGCAGGTGATGATCACATCCGCGGGGTCAAACTCCGTCTCCACCCAGGGGCCGAGAGGGCAGAACGTATCGAAACCTTTGGCGCGCGTCCACTGATTGTCCCGGCGCTGCAGGTCTCGCGCGGTGACGTCGTTCCCGGCGGTATAACCGAGGATATACTGGTTGGCATCGTCCGGAGGGATCCAGCGCCCCCGCCGGCCGATCACGATCACCAGCTCGGCCTCGTGTTCAACCTGCTGCGATTGGGGCGGAAGGACGATCTTCTCGCCCGGCCCGATCAATGCCGAAGGCGGCTTGAGAAAAATCAGGGGATACGCCGGCACCGGCGCGTCCTGCTCGCGAGCATGTTCGACGTAATTGCGGCCGACGCAGATGATCTTCCCTGGCTGCACGGGGCACAGCAGCCGCACGCGCTCCAGCGGCAGGTTCGCCTCCAGGCGGCGGAATTCACCAAAAGGAGAACCCTCCACTGGTCCAACCCTGTCCTCATAGATCCAGCCATACTGCGGCGGGCCGTTCTTTTCTTGATAGCGGATCAGGCGCATTGAAGTCCTCCTGGCAGGTCAGTCTAAGCAGAATGAATCTCGCTCCCGGCGCACTGAGCAGAGGGGAGCGAGATAGTACCGGAAGCGAACGTAAGTTTAATCGATCGGACGCTGAATTTTTTCTGAAAGATGAGAAATGGCCTGCTCGGTCCCGGCGAAGCGGTCTGCGAAGCGCCAGCGCAGCACCTGCGAGAGCGCATAGACAATCGTTTCGATGGAGACGATGCCAACACCCAGCGAAGGATGGGATGCTGCGGCCAGCACGACATCGGCATAGCGCGCGGAAGCGAGGGACGCCGAGGCGACAATGGCCGCCGTGGGGATCTTACGCAGCTGACCTTCTTCCATGGCGCGAGCAATATAGGGCGACTGCCCGGCGACTTCCATGGCCAGAAGCAAATCCTGCCCGGTTGCCGTGTTAACCGTGCGCGCCAGGTCGGCGATCCCCGAACGGGCGATGTAAATGGGGAAACCCCCCTCTTCCATAAAGAGCACCAGGCTGTAGGCGGTGGGCTGGGCGGGGCCTTCGGCCAGCACAATAATGCGGCGCGACTTACCGATCTGTTCCACCAGTCGTTCCATGGCATCGGTATCCAGCGAGATCCGGGTCTGTTCCAGGGCGATGGAGACCTCGTTCATGGCCTGAGAGACCACGCCGGTGATGGAGTCGGGAGATTCTGCGCGCTGGGGTTTGATAAGAAGATCGTTTTTAACCCTCTGGCGGATCTCACGCTGCAGTTTTGGAAAACCCGTGTAGCCCAGATGCTGAGAGAAGCGCACAACAGTTGCTGCGTCTAGGTTGAGCGCGTGAGCCAGCTCGCTTGCCGTCATGAACGCAGCTTCGACGTATGAATCCAGCAGGAAATCCGCCAGTTTTGCAAAGCTTTTCGACATATTCGGCCGCTCCTGGCGGATGCGTTCTTCGTACGACATGGGGACCTCCTCAAGGATCTGACACTGACGGATAACGAGATTGGCTGGAATATTGTCGAGCCTTTCAATAATTTCTTCCTAAGTTTATCACAATCGATGAAGAGGTGCAATACAAAGTGAATACTTTGTTTACTTCAGCAACTTTGTGCATTACTGCCAGGATACAAATTAATGTTGTATGAGCCCGGGCAGCCGGGCAAAAAAACGCCGGGAATCATCTACCGGGAAAACAGGATTTCGGGTATAATGCGCCAGCACGGGCGGTTAGCTCAGCTGGTTAGAGCGTCTCGCTTACACCGAGAAGGTCGGGGGTTCGAGTCCCTCACCGCCCACCAGATACCCGCAGCAGCGGGTGTTTTTGTTTTATGGATCTTTTCTGATTCTGCACCACCCGGTCCTGGATCGCTCATCGACGCCTTTCGGCTTCTATACTCGATGGATCGCGCGAGGCGCTTCTCTCCGGCCGGCGGCAGTTCTGGTACACCATCGGCTCCTGTGCGCTCGTGAAGAAATCAAGTGTTTCCGGCGTTTGCCGGCGTGGGAGTCTTCTGCTTCAGAGGCAGGGTGATGGTGAAGGTGCTGCCCTTGCCGGGTGTACTTATGACTTCGATGCTGCCGGAGTGGCGTTCGACGATCTTCTTGCAGATGGCCAGACCCATGCCGCGTCCTTTGTAGTCCGATTTCGAGTGCAGCCGGCGGAACGGTTGAAAGATCTGCTCGGCGGAGCGCATCTCAAAGCCGATGCCCTGATCAGAAACCTTAAGCGCCATATTGTCCGCATTGACTTCTGCCGAAACGATCACCCGCGGGGGTGTTCCGGGCAGGTGAAATTTGATGGCGTTCCCGATCAGGTTCTGCAGGAGCTGGCGCATCTGCACCGGATCGGCTTCGATCACGGGCAGCTCCTCCAGAGTGACCGTGCCACCGCTCTGCGTCAGACTGACGTCCAGATCGTAAAGAACATCGCGGGCGATCTGGTTCATGTCGACCTGCGAAAACGGGCTGCCCTGCGTGGTGACTCTGGAATAGGAGAGCAGCCCTTCAAGCATTTCCTGCATCCGTTTTGCTGCGCCCTGGATGCGCTCGATGTAATCCTGCCCCCCGACCCCTAACTGCTGGGAATAATCGGTTTTCAGCAGATTGCCAAAAGCCAGGACTTTGCGGAGCGGTTCCTGCAGGTCGTGTGAGGCGATGAAGGCAAAATCCTCCAGGGCTTTGTTGCTGCGCTGGAGCTGGTCGGCGTAAGCCTGCAGGGCGGTCTCTGCTTCCTTACGGCGGGTGATATCCAGCACCACGGCCACCGCCTGGCGTTTGTTGTAGCCTTTAAAAGTACCTCCAATGATCACCGGGACGCGCGATCCATCCGGGCGGATGTAGCTCTTTTCATACGGCTGCAAAAAATCACCGGGTTTAAGATCCTTCTGTGTCTGTTTTTCAATTTCAAGCACATCGGGCGGGGTGAGAGTCTTCCAGTTAAGCATGCCGGCTTCCAGTTCCTGGCGCGTATGGCCGATGATCCTCAGGAACTCATCGTTTGCGGCGGTAATTTCGCCGGTTTCTACATCGGCAAAAAGAACTCCGAAGATGTTCGCCTCTACAACCGAGCGGAAGCGGTGTTTGCTTTCACGCAGCTTCTCTTCCGCATGTTTGCGCTCAGAAATGTCGCGCACCACACTGACCAGCACATGACGGTTATTGATGACGGCGCTGCGGGTATTGACTTCCACCCAGCAAATGCTGCCGTCTTTGCGCCGGTGGCGGGTTTCGAACAGGATACCGGTCTCCTCCGCCTGGCGCAGCTGTTCTTCGATAAATGTCTGGGCGCCGGGGGCGTGCAGATCATAGAAGGTCATGCTGAGCAGCTGCTCACGGCTGTAGCCGTACGCCTGGACTGCAGCCGCGCTGGCTTCCAGAATCCGGCTGGTTTTACGATCCAGGATGAGGATTAGATCCCGGCTGTTAGCGGTGTCCAGTTCAATCGTGCGCAGCGCGGGAATCGTCTCGTGTGGGCTCTCAAAGGCTGGGAGCGTGGTTTTCTTGCGGGCCAGTTCGGTTTCGACCGTCTGCTGCTGCTGCGCGGTTCGGGTCTGGGCGAGGGCGCTTTCCAGCCAGCGCTGCTGCGTGTTATCGTGTACGAAACCATACACCTTCTCAACTTTGCCCGAAGTGCTGCGTATAAATTTCGCCCGGCCGGTCAGCGATCGGACTTCTCCGGTGCCCTGGTGGTTGATGCGGTACTCAAGGCTCACTGGCCGGACTCCGCCGATCAGGTCTTTTAGTTTCTGCTCAACGTTCTGGCGATCATCCGGATGCACGACTTTCAGGAGCTCATCGAGAGAGGGCCGGAATGCGGGCTGCGTGCCGTGAATGGAGAGCCACATCCTGGAAAAAGACCAGCGGCCGATGGACAGGTCCCACTCCCAGGTGCCCGTGCGTGAGAACTCCTCCGCCTCAGAAAGCAGGGCATGGCGTGTTTGCAGATCTCTTTCGGCCCGTTTGCGGTCAGTGATGTCCTGCCAGTACACCGATATCCCTTTTGCAGAGGGATACACGTTGACGTTGTACCAGACCCCCCGCAGGATGCCCTGGGTCTCAAACTGCACGGAGACGCCCTCTTCCATGGAGCGGCGGTAGTGAGTCTCCACTTCAGTACCGAGGAGGCCCGGGAAACTCTCCCAGATTTGGATCCCCAGCATCTCTTTTGGCTGTTTGCCAATGATCTGCGCCGAGCGGGTATTCGCATAGGTTATACGCCAGTTCCGGTCGAGGGAGAAAAAGCCGTCTTGAATGCTTTCGAGGATATCGGACCGTTCCTGCAGGCGGTGATCAAGTTCATCCTCAATGCGTTTGCGTTCAATGGCGTAGCGCAGGAACCGTTCCAGGAGGAGTGGGTTGGCTTCTGACTTCGTCAGGTACAGAGTTGCGCCGGCCTGCATGGCCTCCAGATCGGTCTCATAGCTGCCTCTGCCGGTGAACAATATCAGGGGTACCGGGCAGCTCCCGACCCTGGCTTCACGGATAAATTCAATGCCGGTTTTTGCGCCAAGGTCATAATCGACCAGAACGGCGTGATAAGAGCGGTTGTTGATCAGTTCCTGGCCTGTGTCGTATGTCCCCGCCCAGTCGAGCGTAACCTTTCTGCCCCTGGTTTGCTGGAGCATGGCCCGCGTGATGAGATAGTCTTCTTCATCGTCATCGACTATCAGGATATGCCAGTCTTCCTGTGAGGTTTTGTTCACTCCAGGCCTCCATATTTAATTGAACGGTTCTCGCTTTCGGGATGGGGATCGACCAACAGCTTCAGGATTCCTGAGGCTGCCTTTATGGGAAGCAGGGATGTATCGCGAGAATACTCCCCCCTTGATTATTAAATCAGCCGGCAGGCTTTCCCTGAAAAATGGGCTGCATCTGAGCAGTTAAATTATCTCACCAAGGGGTACATCCTACAAGAGATTAACCGGAACGGAACAATCACCCTGAGATCACCCGGATGGGGTGATCTGAATGTTGGGTCGTCTGATGTACACTGGGGATGACAGGCGGGCCCGTGGAGTGTGCTTAAGCGAGCCGTGAAAGGATTGGCAGGGAAATGAACGAGCGAGTTGAAAGGGTTTTCAGGGAACAGATGAAAAGACACACACCCATCACCCAGGCAGTACCAAACGCCGGCAGCTATACTATCCCCCTGGGCGCCGCAGGCCGCGGCCGCCTGGTCTTCTCTTCAATCGTGGATGGGCTCGTCCTGCGGGCAGCGGCCGGTATGCGCGGCCTGCTGCAGGGACGCCTGTCCGGGCAAATGACATGGGTCGGCTTTGAGGAGGGCGTCGTGGTGGTCGGCGGGCAGACGGCCGCAGGAAGCAGTGCAGGATCGATCCTGCTGAACGCCTCGCTGCCCTGGGAAATTGAATTCCGTAATGGAGTGCGGGGAATCAGCGCGCAGCTCGAAGGTCTTGAACTGCACGCGCTGGACGTGCTGGGAGGTGTGTACCAGGCCAGCCTGCACCTGCCGCGGCCGGCAGGAACCGCATATATTCACCTCAGCGGAGGCGTTTTCCAGATGTCACTGCGCCGGCCGCGAGGGGTGGCGATCAGCCTCACCCTGCAGGGTGGTGCTGATCGCCTGACGGTGGACGGTAAGTGGTGTGACAGCCTCTCGAACGAAATTTATCTGGAAAGCCACGGGTTCGCCCGGGCTGCCGCCCGCTATGCCATCAGCATCAGCGGAGGAGCCAGCGAGGTGAGCATCGCTTGAGACTTCCAGCGGAACGACGCTGCCAGCGTACACCAGTCCAGAATTAAATACTGGTGGTAAAAAGGCGCCATTAATAAGCGGGTAGATCAGCGCAGCACGAACTCTGCCAGCGTTTTCTGCAGCCCGATGATATCGGTGCCGCGCTTGAACTCACGCTCGATCGGGACTGGATTGCTGGCGATGTAGATCTTCATCTCGGCGTCCAGGTCGAAGCTGCCGGCGGTTTCAACCGAGAAGTGGCTGATCGAACGGTAAGGGATGGAATGAAATTCCGCTTTCCGACCAGTCAGTCCCTGCTTATCGATCAGGATCAGACGTTTGTCGGTGAAAATAAACATATCACGTACGATGCGGAAGGCCCGCACCACCTGCTCATCATTTGTAAGGATGGCTTCAAGATCCTTCTGCAGTTCTTTGTTGTTTACTTCCGTCGCATTTCCGAACAGTCCGTGTAACATCTTGATCTCCCGGTTTTGAATTCGATTCTTATGCTCACCGGCTCGACCTGCACAGTGAACGCTTAAGCGAATAGTGGTAAGAACTTAAACATCCGTTAATTGCAATGCCTTCTGCTCTCGCTAAACTAAAATGAAGGAGAAGGCATTGAAGCGCGCATGCTTGATCTTGCTGGCGATACTGATGAATTTTACCAGCGCCAGGTCTCAGGTGCCTGAGCCTGCGCTGATTGTATCACAGTGGGAGTGCGGCTGGCAGACGTATCTGCTGGTGAACCCACCGGAACGATTGGATACCACGGAAGGGCTGATCGTCTGGTACCTGAACGGCAACCCTGACCATCCTTACGGTCAGGATCTTTACTACCGGGGCCGGCTGCCAGGCGCAGAAATCAGCGAGGTCGAGGTCTGGACCAGTCATATCGGGCCTGATCACATGGGGGAACTGGAAGTGATCTATCTGCAAGCCGGCGGTTACAGTCTTGAAAACCTGCCACACAACTTCGAGCTGACCTGCGAACAGGAAAACCCGCCGCAGCCCGTGCTGTACCTTCCCCTGGTCGTTCATTGAAAACGCAGCGCAGTAACAGCCGGTCCGCAACCGGACCGCGGCGCTCTACCCTGGAAGAGCGCCAGACTTACACCTGACAGGGTTCCCATCTCTGGCATGCATCGATATAGCATTCCAGCAAAAACCGGTTCTGAAATCAGACCGGTTAGATGGGCAAAAACAGGGTGTTGGCTTTTTACCAGGACTGTAGTACTATTACTTTACTGCTTTTTTGGGAAAATTCTGCTGTTTCTTGGGGGGCAAGAAACGGCCAACTGGGCCGGACCCGGGCGCTGATATGGGACAGCGCCCGGGTCCATACTTTTCAGTCGCTCTCACGTGTGAAATTCAGGCGGGTATCGTCCCTGTAAATCAGGGTCAGGCGGTCGCTGCTGACCCGGTATTTATGTTCGTCTCCAACGATTTTTCCTACCGGGCCATCGATATAGAGAATATCTTTATCGTTGATCACAAAATTACTGGGGCCGACCTCGTTCTCATCGATGCGAAAAAAGACTGTTCCATCCTCCAGAAATTCTAATTCTCTGATTCCCTGAACCGCAGTTTCCAACTTCCACTTCCCGATAAGCAAGTCCGGGTCGTTTTGTATGGTGCAGGCGGTGATGATGAATATGGCCATGAAAGCAGCAATGAAAACCTTCCTTCCCATTTTCCTCCCTGATGTGCTGGTTGCAATGGTTGTGACGGACAGCCTGCTCTGTACTCAATTAACGAACGCAGGTTTTAATTGTTACACCGGAGGATCTGGGCTGCTTTAACCAGCCTCTAAGTTAATTCTCAAAAAAAGACTGGTATTGTAAAAGAGCACCTGCAGGGTGGTGATCAGTGTCCGGCCGCTGGCGGCGGGCACAGGCAGGTGAATGAATAGTGGTAATCGAAATGGAGGTTGATGATGAAGACTGGAAAAGCAGCCGCTGCATTTCTGTTTACGCTGCTGGCTCTGCTCATCCTGGCAGTCCCGGCGGGCGCTCAGGAGCCATTTCCCTCACGTATTCCTCTTCCAGATGGATTCCAGCCAGAAGGCATCGCGATCGGACGCGAGACGACCTTCTATGTGGGGTCAATTCCCACCGGCGCCATCTACCGCGGCGATCTGCGCACCGGAGAAGGGGGAATCTGGGTGCCGGCTCAGGAAGGCCGGGCGGCAATTGGTATGGATTATGATGAACGCACCGGTTATCTTTTCGTGGCCGGCGGCCCAACCGGCCAGGCCTATGTTTATGACGGCGACACCGGCGAAACCCTGGCTGTTTACACCTTATCGCCGCCTGAGATGGTGTTCATCAACGATGTGGTCGTCACACGAGGCGGGGCTTATTTCACCAACTCCATGCAGCCGGTGATCTACCGGGTACCGCTCGGCCCCGGTGGAGAACTGCTGGATTCGGCGCAGGTCGAAACCATTGAACTGAGCGGCGACTACACCCATGCTGAGGGTTTTAACCTCAACGGGATCACTGCAGCACGGCAGGGCCGCTGGCTGATCGCTGTGCAGTCCAATCTGGGACGGCTGTACGGGATCAACCCGCAGACCGGTGAGGCGATCCTGATCGATCTGGGCGGCGGAGATGTCCAGTTTGGCGATGGTATTCTGCTTATCGGCCGCAGGCTGTACGTGGTGCAGAACCAGCTCAACCGCATTGCGGTTGTTCAGCTCTCGAGGCAGGACGCCGCCGGACAGATCGTCGATTACCTGCTGAACGATGAATTTGATGTGCCCACCACGATCGACCAGCTGGGACCGTGGTTATACGCGGTGAACGCCCGCTTTGGGACCGAACCAACCCCAGAAACCGAATACTGGGTGGTGAAGGTGCCGCGGTTCCCATAGTTCCTGCGCACAGGCGATAAAGCCTGATATGGTAAATCATCAGACCAGTTCCACCACACTGCGGAGTGGAGCTGGTCTGATTTTTTCATCTGCTGGTGAACAGAGCACGAAAACTCATTTATACTTGGGGGGAATCCTGCCGGAATCATTATGCTTCGAAATGCGGGGGCAGTGAGGAGATGTACATGAAGGGTTATGAGGAAGAACTGCTGGAATGGCGGCGCATGCTGGACGAAGCACTGCGGCGTGAAGATGGCTGGCTTGCCCTGGCAGGGCTGCACTGGCTTCATCCGGGGAAGAATACTTTTGGGTCTGGCGAAGGGAATGATATCGTACTGCCTGCCGAGGAAGGGGTTCCACAGCGCGCAGGGAGCTTCGAACTCAACGAGAATGCGGTCATTCTGCATGTCGAACAGCCAGGCACGGTGAAAGTGGGGGAAAAAGAGGCACAGAATCTGGAACTGCGCACGGACAGAGCTGCAGAGACGGACTATATCTATCTTGGCCCTCTGAAGCTGGTGGTGATCGAACGGGGAGATCGCCTCGCCATCCGTGTATGGAATTCAAAGAGCCGGGAGGTGCTGAATTTCCAGGGTCGTGAATGGTATCCACCGGATGAAGAATACCGGGTTCAGGCACGCTATACCCCCTTTACGTCCGGCGGCTTTCTGGATCTGCCCGATGTCGCCGGCAGCGTGCAGCGTATACCGGTGCTGGGCAGCCTGGATTTCAATCTTCAAGGAAAAAACTGCCGGCTGGTGGCGCTGCCGGCAGGCGACCGGGACCTGTTCATTATCTTCCGTGATGAAACCAGCGGGGAGGATACCTACCCCGCCGGGCGCTATCTGGTGGCGCCTGAACCAGAGAATGGAACGGTGATTCTCGATTTCAACCGTGCTTACAACCCGCCCTGCGCTTTCACGCCCTACGCGACCTGCCCGCTGCCGCCGCGCGAAAATCACCTGCCTCTGCGCATCGAGGCTGGAGAGCGGTTCCATCCGGTTTAGATTTGAATCAAAGAGAAGGGTTAAAAATTTTGGGTCCGAAGTCTTCGAACTGCTTCAAAGACTTCGGACCCATCCCCAAGGAATTCGCTATCCCCCGTCCAAAACCCTACCAACCATTTAAGTTTCCCACCTCGGTTGTCTCTATCCGGTTAAAATCTTACACCTCTGAAAGGTGAAAAACAATACATGAATACCCTACCTTTCAGGTAGGGAAAACCCTACCATTCGGGTATGATTTGGATCTGATGTCTATTATGTCTGTTAAAATCCAGATCCGCTGTCATCTGCGCCTGGACAGCGGACCTGAATAATGATCCTTCTTTTCACTAACCCCCATCTGTCCCCCTGATCATTCACTTCCCTCCAACCACTAATAATTCCCCCTATGGTTGTCTCTATCCATTTTTAGCTTACAGGATGTTAAGGGCCATTTCAAGTAGGGAATCCCCAACCCCTGCTGTAGGGATTCCCCTACCTTAACGCGGCATTGTTAAAGCATGTAATTCATCACTTGACCCACCTGACTCGCACAGCTAAAATAAAAATGAATTTGTCAGTCAACCTGGCCCAACAGCAGCTCATCACCCTTTTCACAGGAGTTCCTAATGAATGATTTCCTGTTTCGCGGCACGCTTGCCGAGCTGGACCCCGCCGTTTATGAGCTATCGGAGCTCGAGGCGGAGCGCCAGGCGCGCAAGCTGATCCTGATTCCCAGCGAGAGCCAGGCTCCCCTGGCCGTGCGCGAAGCGCTGTCTTCTGCTTTCCAGAATATCTACGCAGAAGGCTATCCGGATGAGGAAACCCGCTGGATGACTCAGGAAGAGATCCTGGACTACGATGCCCGCCTGGCCCATTACCGGCGTTATTCTGACCCGCGCTACTACAAAGGGGTGGAATACGCAGACCTGGTGGAAGCCCTGGCGAGAAGGCGCTGCGCAGAGCTGTTTGCCACCGAAACGGTGAGCGCCGATCAGATTTATGTCAATGTGCAGGCCCTTTCCGGAGGACCGGCAAACAATGCTGTCTACCATGCTCTGGTCAACCCGGGAGACACGATCATGGGGATGAGCCTGCTGCACGGCGGCCATCTTTCGCATGGATCGCCAGTGAACCGCTCGGGCAAGTTATACAACGTGGTATCTTACACGGTCGACCCCGAGACCGGGCAGATCGATTATGACCAGGTGGAAGCTCTGGCGAAGGAGCACCGGCCGAAATTTATCATCGCCGGTTATTCTTCGTACCCCTGGGCGGTAGATTGGAAGCGCTTCCGTGACATCGCGCACTCCGTAGGAGCGCTGCTGTTCGCCGACATCGCTCACGTCGCCGGACTGGTCGCTGGTGGGGTCTATCCTTCCCCGGTGGGCTATGCAGACGTGATCACCTTTACCACGCACAAATCGCTCTGCGGACCGCGCGGGGCGTGTATTCTTACCACAGACCCGGCCCTGGCAAAGAAGATCGACAGGGCGGTGTTCCCCGGCGAGCAGGGCGGCCCGCATGTCAATTCTATCCTGGCGATTGCGGTGGCGCTGAAGCTGGCTGCCGAACCGCAGTTCAAGCAGCTCCAGCAGCAGATTGTGAAAAACTGCGCCGCCTTCACCGAACGGTTCAAAGAGCTGGGCTTTCGCATTCCTTACGGCGGTACAAACACGCACCTGATGAATCTGGACTGTTCCAGCGTTACCGGTCCGGATGGTACCGGCCTCTCGGGCGACCAGGCGGCGCGCATCCTGGATCTGGCCGGGATCGTGGTGAACCGCAACACGATCCCGGGCGATGATAAAGTGGGCGATCCATCGGGCATTCGCATGGGCACGCCCTGGGTGACCCAGCGCGGCCTAAAAGAGGCCGATATGGTTGAGCTGGCCGACTGCATCGCCGAGCTGCTGAAAGCCTGCACGCCCTTCAGTATGGAAGGCCGGCGCGGCGCGCTGCGGCGGGCCAGGGTGGACTTTGAAACCCTGGAGCGCGTGAAGCTGCGGATCAGTGAGCTGGCGCATAAAGCGGGCATCGACTTTGAACCCGGCCGCCACGGCTACCCTCACTTCTACAGTATCGCCGATAAACCGGATGGAGAGTGGGGCGTTTACGAGATTGGCGGCGAGCGCGCCCGCGAGTTCCTGACCTTTGCGGTGGCCAGCGATGTCGAAGCGCTGATGCCCGGGCAGAGCCAGCCGACGAAGATCTTCACCCCTCAGGGCGATGTGGACGGCTGGCTGACAGCTGTCAGCGCAGACACCTATCACCTGACCCTCCCTGCCGATAAAGCCGGTCTGGCGACCGCCTGGCTGCGGGATCTCTCGGATGGCTACGTGGGCTTCGATGACGACCCGCTGCGTAAACTGCCCGGCCCGGTGTGGGTGCGGCCGGTCGCTTCGGCCCCACAGACGGATGCCCGCGGGGAGCCGGTTGCTGCGACCAAACCCTATTACGTATGCATTGCCCCTCCGGCGGATGGCACTGAACCGCTGCCGGAGTTCGTTTGGGAAGACCGCGAAGGCGAGCTCAAACGCACTCCGCTGTTCGATCTGCACAGGTCGCTGGGGGCGAAGTTGATCCCCTTTGCCGGCTGGGAGATGCCCGTCTGGTACACCTCTGTCATGGAAGAACATCTGGCCGTCCGCCAGGCAGCCGGCCTGTTCGACGTGGCGCACATGGGCGTGTACCAGGTTGAAGGACAGGACGCCGCCATGTTCATGGACTGCGTGGTGGGCAACGATGTCAGCGCGCTGGGCGTGGGCGAATCACTGTACACCCACTTCCTCGATCCGGACGCCAATGTAATCGACGACCTGCTGGTCTACCGCCGCGGCCCCGAGAAGTACCTGGTGGTGGTCAATGCCTCCAATGATGATAAGGACTGGGCCTGGCTGAACGCCGTGAAAGAGGGTAAGGTGCGCGTCGACAACAAGCGGCCCTGGACGCGTGCCTTCGGGCGTAACGTGGTGCTGCGCAACCTGCGCGATCCGCGTGAAGGCGCTGATATGCGTGTAGACATTGCCCTGCAGGGGCCGAAGTCGCGCGATATCCTGCTGGCCATGGGTGTGGATGACGAAAACCGCCGGCGCATCATGGCTTTGAAGCGCACCCAGCTCACCGACGCTGTGGTCGGCGGTTTCGATCTCATTGTGTCCCGCACCGGCTACACAGGCGAAAAGATGGCCTTCGAATTGTTCGTCCACCCCGACCGGGCGGCGGAATTCTTCCAGGCTGTGTTGAAAGCCGGTGAACCGTTCGGAGTCCGGCCGGTTGGACTGGGAGCGCGCGACTCGCTGCGCACAGAGGCCGGCCTGCCGCTGTACGGCCACGAGATGGGTGCCGGTTCGAAGCAGCGCGGCGACCGCGACCTGGGCGTGGGCGAAGCCGGCTTCAGCAGCTACGTAAAAACCTACAAGCCCTGGTTTATCGGTCGTGAAGCCTTCATCGAGCGCGAAAAGAAGCGCAAAGGCGTGGTCGTGCGCTTCCGCTTCGATGAGAAAGGTGTACGCATGGCTCACAGCGGAGACCCGGTGCTCGACCGGCGCGGGCGGGTGATCGGCTGGGTGACGAGCTGCGCCGTGGACAGCGACGGAACCCTCACCGGCCAGGCTTATGTCGAATTGAAATACGCTGAGGAGGGCACATCTTTCTACATCTTCCAGAGTGCTCCACAGAATACCGGAAAACCTCCTGCGGAGATGAAGGTCGGCGACAGGGGAATTCTTCCCACGCCGGCAACCGTCCTCAGCCGTTTTATGAGGTAAGAGGTTCATCAACAGTGGTCAGCCTGATATTTTGGGCTGACCACTGGCTTTTTATAAGGTCCGCTTCCAGTTTCGAATGAAAAGGAGAAAAGAATGCAAACGCTTTGGGATTACCGCTATGCACAGCGAACCCAGCGCATGGCCAGCTCGGCCATTCGCGAACTGCTCAAGCTGACCGAACAACCCGATGTTATCTCTTTCGCCGGAGGGCTGCCCGCACCGGATGTCTTTCCGGTGCAGCAGTTCTCCGAAGCCAGCATGAAGGTGCTGAGCGAAATGGGGGCTCAGGCGCTGCAGTACGGCACCACAGAGGGTTACCAGCCGCTGCGTGAGATGATCGTGCGCCACTCAGCACGCTACGGGATTGAGGTGACCCCGGAGAACGTCCTCATCACAGCCGGTTCACAGCAGGCACTGGATCTGATCGGCAAGGTATTCATCAACCGCGGCGACCGCATTCTGGTGGAGTCGCCCACCTATCTGGGCGCGATGCAGTCGTGGAACGTGTACGGCGCAGAATATGTGACCGTGCCCCTGGACGAGAACGGCATGGTCACCGATGAGCTGGAGGGCGCCCTGCGCAGCGGACCAAAATTTATCTATGTGCTGCCCAATTTCCACAACCCGGCCGGCGTGACCCTGCCAGCGATGCGGCGCCAGAAGCTGATCGAACTGGCCGACGAGTATGGTGTGCCCATCATCGAAGATGACCCCTACGGACAGCTTCGCTACGAAGGCGAACACCAGCCAGCGATGGTGGTGCTCGACAGCAAAATGCGCAACTGCGGGAACTGCTACAGCGGTAATGTGATTTACCTGAGCACCTTCTCGAAGATCCTGGCTCCCGGGCTGCGCGTGGCCTGGGTGATTGCTCCGCCGGAGGTGATCAGCCGGCTGGTGCAGGCCAAACAGGGCGCCGATTTGCACACATCGACTCTGGCACAGATCCTGGCCTACGAAGTTTCGAAGGGCGGGTTCCTCGACGAGCATATCAAGACCATTCGCAAGGTGTACGGCGAGCGGCGGAACCATATGCTCGCAGCCCTGGAACGCTACTTCCCGCCGGGGGTGGAGTGGACACGCCCGCAGGGAGGGCTGTTCCTGTGGGTGAAGATGCCCGAATGGATCGACAGCATCGAGCTGTTCAAACAGGCAGTGGAAGAAAAGGTGGCCTTTGTGCCCGGGCAGAACTTCTTCCCCAACGGCGGCGGACATAACACGATGCGGTTGAACTTCTCGAACGCCACGCCGGAACAGATCGAGGAGGGCATCGCCCGCCTGGGCCGCGTGCTGGAACGCGCCATAAAGGCCCGTGCAGCAGCGCCGGCGGTATAGAGCGGCGTGATCAATGACGAGGCGGCTCACAAACGTGAGCCGCCTTTTCGATTCAGGGCTAATTACAGGTCTGTAGGGATCTATACAGGGTTCCGGGCTACTGGATGCCCACCAGTTCCACGCGGAAGATCAGGGTAGCGTTTCCGGGGATCACCGGCGGGTAGCCGCCCTCGCCGTAACCCAGGGCGGGTGGGATGATCAGCTTGCGGACTTCGCCCACCTGCATGCCCCGCACACCTTCCTCCCAACCGGAGATCACGCTGCCCTGGCCCAGGGTGAAGGTCAGGGGATCGCGGCCGGCGGAAGAATCGAACTGGGTGCCGTCGACCAGCCAGCCGGTGTAGTGCACATTGACGGTGTCGCCAACCTCAGCCGCCTCACCCTCGCCTGCCTCCAGTGTTTCGATGATCAGGCCGGATGAGGTGGTGGTGGCACCTGGACCCGGGGTCGCCGAAAGGGCTTCCTGGCTGGCTGTAGGCCGGTTATTGAGAGCAGTAAAGACCAGATAGCCGGCGGCTGTCAGCAGCACAAGCAGGATGACGATCAACAGGATGCGCTGGTTGCGGCGGCGGGCTGCACGGCGGCGAGCACGATCAGATCGTAACGAAGACATCGAGTGGTTCCTCCAGATGCTGGGTGGGAATAGTCAATAACGGAAACATTATAGCAGAAGAGCGGTGCGCTGCGTGTGCATGGCGCGCAAAACACAGGCCGGAACCCCTCACGTCTCCCGCCTGAGAAAACCGGAGCCGGCTGGTTCAGTCGCGGTCGGATTCGACGATGAACGACACTTTGGCGTTCACCCGGAAAGCAGTGATCTCTCCCTGCTCGTCAACGACGGCCTGGAAATCCTTGATATACAGAGTCTGGATATTGCGGACGGTCTTGCTGACCTCCCTCAGCGCCTCTCGGGTGGCATCTTCCCAGCTTGTGGGTGATTGGGCCAGAACTTCGATTACCTTGACGATCGCCATGATTTTCCCTCCATAGGTGAACGCGGCGGATAGTCTGGACTATTACTTTCTATCTTAGGGGGCTTTGGAAACGGGTCAATCAGGGATTCCCCTACTACATGCTGGTGTTCAGAGGCCGCTCCGGTGCAGGTAGGGTCTCACCATCTGCCCAACCGGTGGAGCGGGCGCGGCTGCTCTGGCTCAATGGCAGATATGCTCCGCTTTCAAGTCGGGACTCCAGACGGGTTAAAACTCCGGCTGGGGGATGTGGACGTGGATGGTTCCGCTGCGGACCTCCCAGATGGCGGAGGCGAAGCCGTCGATAAAGTAGCGGTCATGGACGACGGCCAGGACGGTGCCTGTAAACGTATCCAGGGCCTGTTCGAAGCGGGCACGCGAGGGGATATCCAGGTGGTTGACGGGTTCGTCCAGAAGCAGTAAATTGCAGCCCCGGGCGACCAGCAGCGCCAGAGAGAGCCGGGCTCGCTCGCCGTAAGACAGCACGCCCACCGGCCGGAAGACTTCGTCCCCGGAGAACAGAAACCGGTGCAGAAAGGTGCGTGCGGCGGTCTCTGAGAAGGGGGCCTCACGCAGCAGGGTAGATAAGGCGTCCAGCTCCGGGTCCAGGTTTTCCTGTTCCTGGGCCATGTAGCCCACCCGTACGCTGGGTCCCAGGCGCACACGACCCCGGAGGGGCGGGATGCGTCCGGCAATGGTGCGCAGCAGGGTGGTCTTGCCGCTCCCGTTGGGCCCGGTGAGAACCAGGCGCGAACCGGCGCGCACCACCAGATTCAAATCGTGCAGCAGCGCGTGATCCCCGTAACCAACGGTCAGATCTTCTAACAGGACGACATCGCGGCCGGACTCCGGAACTGCGCCAAAATCGAGCTTCATCTGCCAGTCCTGCCCTGGTTTTTCGAGGCGCTCTTCGGTGAGCAGCCGCTCCAGCCGCTGTTCCAGATGCTTTGCCCTACCGATCGTGCCTTTTGTGCTGCGGTTGCCAAAGAAGCCCCTGGCAAACTTATCTCCAGAATCACCTTTTCCGCCGCGTTTGAAGGCGGCATCGCCGCGCACCCGCGCCGCCGCCGAGCGCAGGCGAGCGATCTCCTCCTGCTGGTCGGCGTAGGCCTGCTGCTGGCGCTCACGCTCGGCCACTTTCGCCTCCAGATAAGTGCTGTAATTCCCGGTGAAAACGCGTGTGGTGTGTGTTTTCGGATCGAGCTCGAGCACCGCGGTGGCTGCAGCATCGATGAAGGCGCGATCGTGCGATACGAAGAGCACTGCCCCGCGAAAGCCGCGCAGCCACTCCTCCAGCCAGGCCAGCATCTCCAGGTCCAGGTGGTTGGTCGGCTCATCGAGCAGCAGGAGCTGGGGGTCGGAGAGCAGCACCCCTGCGAGCACCAGACGAGTCTTCTGTCCGCCGCTCAGGTACCGGGCGGGTGTGTCTTCTGGCAGGTGGTCCAGTCCGAGGGCGGAGAGCACCGCCGGCAGGCGGCGGGCAGCATCGGACGCGCTTTCCAGCTGCAGCAGGATCATGTCATATTCTTCCTGCAGGTCGACCCGGCCGGGATTCACTGCAAGGAGGCGGGCCAGCTCTTCCAGGCGCACCGAGAGCGTTGAAAGATCACCGGTCATGCGGCTCAGGAACGAATGAATGGTTTCCTCCGGGCCGGGCTCCAGGCCCTGCGGCAGATAGCCTGTCCGCAGGGCGGCGGGGCTGGTGGACACGCTGCCGCTGTCCGGGCGTTCTTCTCCTGCCAGGATGCGCAGCAGCGTGGTTTTTCCGGAGCCGTTTGGACCGATCAGCGCCAGGCGCTCACCGGGGTTGAGGCTGAAGGAAATGCGTTCGAGGATAGTCTCGGCGCCGTAGGATTTTGAGAGGTTGGATACCGTAAGCATGGTTGGTCCTCGTTAAAAATAAAAGGCCGGGGGCAGCTGTCCCCGGCCAGATGGTCTTATGTCTTATTGTGAATGCAGATGCGTGAATCCTGCGTGGTCCGTAAAGGTACAGCACCCAATCAGGGGGTTATGGCAGGATCTTCATCTCCATTCGTCGTTTCTCCGGCGGTCATTGTACCACAGCCTGAGGGCCAGGCGGGCTTATTCCGTCATCCCGTTGCGCCACAGCGAGAAGTCTTTCAGGATATTCTCACCGATAAACTCGCGCAGGATCGAGTTATCGGGGATCAGGTCGGTGGGGATAGGAAGGAACCATTCCAGGAATGCCAGCAGCCGCTTGGCTTCCACATATTCGGGCGTGCCGTAGGGCACCTGGCGCAGCAGCGGCTCGACAATGGGCTTGAGCGCTGATAGCTCGTAAGCCAGAGCAGAGTTGAAGAGGGCGTCAGCGTTTTCCTGGTAGGGGAAGATATAGCGCTTCTCCCCACGGCGGACGGATTCCCAGCGCTGCAGGGTGATGGCGGCGTTGTAACCCCGCTCGCGCGCATCGCGGGTGATGCGGCGAATCAGGCGCGTGTCGGTGGTTGAAACCCGGTTGTGACGGTCCAGGTTGAGCTGGGTGAGCGCCGAGGCGTAGATGCGGAAGGTCAGCTCTCTGGGGATGGAGGGCAGCAGGCTCGGGTTCAGCCCGTGGATGCCTTCCAGGATGATGATCTCGCCCGATAAGAGCTGCACTTCCTGGCCTTCCTCGCTCTGGCCGGTGATGAAGTTATAGCGCGGCAGGCGCACCTTCTCGCCGGCGATCAACCGGCGCAGATCCTCTGAAAGACGCTCTGTGTTCAGCGCCTGAATCGATTCAAAGTCGTAATCCCCGTTCTCGTCGCGCGGTGTGAGCTCACGGTCGATGAAGTAATTATCCAGCTCGATCGGGAAGGGTGAGACCCCACACGCGAGAAGCTGCACGGCCAGGCGTTTGGAAAAGGTGGTCTTCCCTGAGGAAGACGGCCCGGCAATGAGCACGATGCGCACCTGATCGCGTTTTTCGGCAATTTGCGAGGCGATTTCGGTGACGCGCTGCTCATGCAGCGCCTCAGACACCAGGATCACCTCCCGGATGCGGTTTTCCTGAATGGCATCGTTCAGCGCGCCCACACTGGAGATCCCCAGGCGGCGCAGCCAGTCGCCGTACTGGCGGAAGGTGTTCAGCAGCTTGGGATAGTCTGGCATGGGCAGCAGGGTTGTAGGCGCATGGCGGCGCGGGAAGCGCAGCGTAAAGCCATCGCCGGTGGGCAGCAGGCTGAACCAGCGCAGATAGCCCGTGGATGGCACCATGTAGCCATGGTGGTAATCGTGGTGGCTGTTCAGCTCATACAGGGTGAGATAGTTCTTCTTGCGGTGGCTGAGCAGGCGCACCTTGTCCAGCATCCCTTCGGCTTTGAAGTGCTCAATGGCCTTATCGAGCGGAACCTCGCGGCGCTCAAAAGGCAGATCCGCCTCGACCAGCTCACGCATACGGTCTTCGAGCTGCTTCAACTCCTCCCGGCTGAGCGGCAGCCTTTCGGATACCTGACAGTAATAACCGCCGGACGAAACGGAATGGTCGACAGTGAGGATGCCGTCGGGGAAGAGGCTTTCGAAAGCGATCTCCAGTAAGAAGGTGAGAGAACGGCGGTAGATCCGCATCCCGTCGGCATCGCCCATGGTTACCGGCCGGGCTTCTACATCCATTTTGACCGGATAGGTGAGCTCGCGCAGCTCGCCGTTAACGATGGCACCAACAATCGGGGGCAGGTTGTCTGTATTTTCCAGCAGCTTAAAAAAGTCACCGATCGGGGCGTTGCGCGGCCCAGAAATTACCCGCCCATCCGGTAAATGCACTTCCACGGTTGGGCGGGGGGTAGAAAATGTAAAAACCTGGTTTTCAGTCATCTGTCGAATTGTTCGCTCCCTTGTATCGGAGAATTATTTTACCATTTTATCGTTAGAATCGCCGGCTTACCGTATGCAGCTGTCTGATTCGTGAGGACTGGCAGCGTTGGGAATCGTGATGGTGAAAAAAACAAGCGCCTCCGGGTGTTTCACCGGAGGCGCATAAAGCGTTCTTCCGTATGGGCTCAGGCGGTCTGCCGGTCGCTCACTGCGTAGGATGCATCGACTCCGCAGCACAGGACCAGCTCTTTCGCCGCCTTTACTTCGTCCAGCCGGCCGAAGGGTGTGTTGTGCGGCGCGGCCTTGAGCAGCTCTGGGTTTGTGCGCGCTTCTTCAGCAATGCGCAGCAGGGCATCGACAAAGGCATCGAGGGTTTGCTTGCTCTCGCTCTCTGTCGGCTCGATCATCAGCGCCTCGTGGACGATCAGCGGGAAGTAGTTGGTGGGCGGGTGGAAGTTGTAGTCCATCAGCCGCTTGGCGATGTCGAGGGCGTGGATATCTGGAGCATCCGGGAAGCGGCCTTCGAGGACAAACTCGTGCATGCAGGTGCGGTCATAGGGCAGGTGGTAGGTGTCCTTCAGGCGCTTCATCAGGTAGTTGGCGTTCAGCACCGCGTGCTCGGAGACTTTTCGCAGCCCTTCTGAGCCGTGCATGCGGATGTAGGTGTAAGCGCGCACGAACATGCCAAAGTGACCGTGGAAGGACTTGACCCGCCCGATGCTGCGCTCGGGCATCACCAGGCCGTACAGAGGCGGCATTTCGTCTTCCGCTTCGGCAACGATGGCCGCGATCGGGCCGGGCAGGAAGTCGACCAGGTGGGCTGCCACGCCCACCGGACCTGAGCCCGGGCCGCCGCCGCCGTGCGGGGTGGAGAAGGTCTTGTGCAGGTTGTAGTGCAGGATATCGAAACCCAGATCGCCAGGGCGGGCGATGCCCAGCAGGGCGTTCATGTTGGCACCATCGCCGTACACCAGGCCGCCGGCCGAATGCACGCAGTCGATGACCTCCTGCAGATGCTCGTCGAACAGCCCCAGGGTGTTGGGGTTGGTGAGCATCAACCCGGCCAGGGTGTCGTCGCATTCGGCCTGCAGTGCCTGCAGGTCCACGTTGCCGCGCGCGTCGGAAGGCAGGGTGACCACCTGCATGCCGCTCATCGCCGATGTGGCCGGATTGGTGCCGTGGGCCGAGTCGGGGATGAGAATCTTCGTGCGCTTTGTATCGCCGCGCGAATGGTGGTAAGCGCGAATGATGAGTACACCGGTCAGCTCGCCGTGTGCGCCAGCGGCCGGCTGCAGGGTGACCCCAGCAAACCCGCCAATCTCCTTAAGCAGCTCCTGCAGCTCGTACATCAGCAGCAGCGCACCCTGTACCGTTTCTTCAGGCTGCAGGGGGTGGATGTGAGCAAACCCGGGCAGCCTCGCGGTCTCCTCATTGATCCGGGGGTTGTATTTCATGGTGCAGGAGCCCAGCGGGTAGAAGCCGGTATCGATGCTGTAGTTGAGCTGCGACAGGCGGGTGAAGTGGCGCACAACATCGACTTCGGAGAGTTCTGGCAGGGGCAGATCCTGACGGGTGAACTCCGCCGGCAGTTCGGCCAGGGGCACATCCGGATCGGGAAAGCGGAAACCCCGGCGGCCGGGTACAGACAGTTCACAGAGCAAGGGTTCAATCATCAGACACCTCCGCCAGTGAATCAACCAGAAAGTCGATCTCTTCGCGCGTGTTCATCTCGGTCACCGCCAGCAGCAGGTGGTTTTCCAGTTCGGGGTAATCGCGAGCGAGCTGGTAGCCCGCCAGGATGCCCTGGTCAAGCAACAGTGCACTGACCTGCTCGGCCGGGATGGGGCAGCGCACCACAAACTCGTGGAAGAAGGGTGTGTGGTTCCAGACTTCGAAGCCCGGCAGGCTGGCGATGCGGCTGGCAGCGTAATGTGCTTTGTGATAGCACAGCTCGGCGACCTGGCGCAGGCCGTGCTTACCCAGCAGGCTGAGATAGACGGTGCTGGCCAGCGCCATCAGCCCCTGGTTGGTGCAGATATTTGAGGTGGCCTTTTCCCGGCGGATGTGCTGTTCGCGGGCGGTGAGGGTGAGCACATAGGCGCGCTGGCCGCGGCTGTCCACCGTCTCTCCGACCAGGCGGCCAGCCATTTTGCGGACATACTCTTTGCGGGTGGCGAAGATGCCCAGGTAGGGACCGCCGTACGAAAGCGGAATGCCCAGCGGCTGGCCTTCGCCGACAACGATATCTGCGCCGAAATCTCCGGGCGGGCGCAGCAGGCCCAGCGAAAGCGGGTTGACGGCGACGGCCAGCAGGGCGCCGGCTTCGTGCACGGCTTTTGCCAGGGCGTTGTAATCGTAAATACGGCCGAAGAAATCGGGGTACTGCACGATGACGAGCGCGGTATCGAGGTCGATCAGGGGCAGCAGCGTCTCCGGACCGGCAGCAGGATCGAAGCTCTCGTCTCCTGTGAAGGTGAGGGTGTCTCCCGGATTGTAGGTCCGCACCGTCTCACGGTACATGGGATGCAGCGCTGGTGAAAGGATCACCTTTCCCCGCTTGCCGCGGAAGTAGGCGTTCGCCATGGCGACAGCCTCGGCTACTGCGGTAGCGCCGTCGTAGTGCGAGGCATTGGAGACATCCATGCCGGTCAGAGCGGTGATCAGACTCTGGTAATCGAAGATCGCCCGCAGGGTGCCCTGGGAGATCTCCGGCTGGTAGGGGGTGTAAGCGGTGAAGAATTCGCCGCGCCGCAGGATGGCGTCCACGGCCGCGGGGATGTAGTGGTTATAAGCGCCGGCCCCCAGGAAAGACACCAGGTCGCGCGTGGTCTCATTGGCTTCGGCCAGGCTCTGCAGCTCGGCGATGGCCTCCATTTCGGTGAGCTGTGGGGGCAGGTTCAGGGTGGGGAAGCGGTGTTCGGCGGGGACATCGTGGAAGAGATCCTCCAATCGTTCAACGCCGATGGTGCGCAGCATCTCCTCCCGATCTTCTTTCGTATGAGGGATAAACATACTGTCTCCTATCTGTGGTTCGATCAACCAGCAGGCGGGCAGGGCCAGGAGAGGCAGGGCACGGATTAACTGCCCCGCCCGTCAACCGCTCCTGGAGAAGACCGGTAAACCTATTCCTTTTCCTGAATGAGCGCTTCGTAGTCTGCAGCGGTGAACAGTTTATCCAGTTCGGATGGGTCGCTCAATTCGACGCGCACCATCCAGGCCTTCCCGTAAGGATCGCTGTTGACGACTTCAGGCGTGTCGGGAAGCTCTTCATTGACCGCAATGATCTTCCCACTGACCGGCATATACACATCCGCAGCGGCTTTGACCGATTCGAGGGTAGCGCAGGCATCACCCTGCTTGACGACATCGCCCTCGCTGACGATGATCTCGACGTATACAATGTCGGAGAGCTGGTCCTGAGCGTAGTCGGTAATGCCAACAGTGCCGATATTCCCCTCAACTCTAATCCACTCGTCGTTTTTTGTGTATTTGAGTTCGGTCGGGATTTTCACGTTCGTTCTCCTTATAAGGTGGTGGGATGAGGAAGGTTAGGGTCGGGCCGTAACCCGGAACGAGAAGGGCGCACGCAAAAACAGCGTGCGCCCCTGTTACTGACCTGAGAGATTCGCGCTGGGTTCAGCGCTTGCCCCTTCGGCGCCGGTCGGAAGGCCGGCTTCTCCAGAGGTGGATGAAAACAGAGTCCCTTTTACCTGAGAGATTCGCCTGTCGCATTTCATTCAGGCTTGCCCCTTCGGTGCCCGGGAAACCGGGTCTCTCCTCTGCTTCCACTGGATTTTAATTCCCTGCGAAGAATCGCTCTCCGGAAGGCCTTCCTGATTCTAAATTTTTGTATCTCAAAAGTCAAGTTCTGAGCGGAAGATCTGTTCCTATCAGATCAGCTCGTCACGAACCCAGTCACCCACAAGCCAGTACTTGAAGGGTTTGCCCTGGCTGGTTTCGATCGCCGCGAACACGCCGTAAACCAGGGCGACAATCGGCGCCAGGGCCAGGGGGATGGTCGCCAGCACAGCGAACGGTATACACAGGATACCGATGAGCACGGCCGAGAGCGCGCCGACGATCGTCCAGAGCAGGCCGATCGCCACCCCACCACCGATCCAGAATACCATCTGAAAGATGAAGGACTGCATGGACTGGTTGGCAACATAGCGTGAGCGGTCTTTGTAGACCAGATAGATCACCAGCGCTGCGACTGGGCCCAGGAAGCCGGTGAACAGGTTGGCCAGCACGCTCAGATGGGCGAGCATGGCCCAGGTGCGTTCGTCAGAAGGGGAGAGCGTGCTTGCTGTCGGGTGCGGCGGGAACTCCCTGGGGGGAACTGCACCGGCATACGGCGCCTCACTGCGAGGCGGCTCTGCTTCTGCTGGTGTGGTCTCCACAACTCCGGGTTCAACCCCGGCCGGCTCGGATCCCGGTTCTGGTGTGATGGCTGGTTCGGCTTCGGGTTCCGGGGACGGGGTGATCAGCGGTTCCTCTTCCGGTTCAGGCGAGCTGATGGGTTCGGGTTCGGGCTGGTTTTCGCTTTCATATGCAGGTTCGAACTGCGGGTCTCGCTCTTCCGGATCTCGATCCGGTTCATTCGGCGTATAAGCCATGGGATTACCTCCTTTTATCGGTATCATGAACGGACTTCATACCTATATACGCCTGCAGCCCGCGCTGGTTGCACCAAATGAGAGAATGGATTCAGTCCAATACCCTTTCGTGCCCCCTGGTCAAAAAGGTGAGAATCAGGAAACCCCGTTTTCGAGAGCGTCCTGAAGGGACGGCCGGGAAAACGGGGTTTTTTTATTTTTGCTCCAGGTGCGGAGTTCAGGCCCAGCCCTGATTGCGAACGAAGTCCGTCAGAACGGGGATATTGACCAGTTCGCCCTGGTACGCTTTATATGCCCAGTAAAGCTGGAGAAGGAAGCCAACCGGCCAGATGCACAACCCGATTACGAAGGGGCTCGTGATGGTGACGATGATTTAAAAAACAACTCCCCAGGCCAGCGCCTGTGCGTTGTGGGCACGGATATAAGCGCGGTTCTTCTTATCTTCCAGCAGGAGGATAATGATGGGGATCAGCGGGGTAAAAATATATGCCAGTGCCGCCCATAATTTATCGTCACTGGTCACGTCAGACGGGGTGTACTCGGACATAAATAATTCCTCCATACTCATCTGATTCCGGGGGACCGGTTGTGTTCTTCTATGGATTTTACAACAATTTTCGGACTTCGCAAGGAGAATTTGCAATAAAGAATTCGTAACAAAAACGATAAGTCTTAAAACAACCGCATTAAATGCTGCATGAAGTCGGGCGGTTAAAAGGATCCTGCCCGGGTTTTACAAATTCCAGGTGATGATGAACAACAGGGTGAAAATGGAGCTGACGATGAGCTGGCGAATGCCGATAGCGGTCGGTTTGTAGCCCACGGCGGGGCGCAGGGTGCCGTACAGGGTTTCGGCGAACTGCAGGGCAAAGGGCAGCGGCAGCAGCGGCGGGAACAGGCCGGCGAGCGAGAGGCCCAGCACTGCCAGAAGGTTGAACAAGGCGTACAGCAGCGCACGGCGGCCCATCGCCAGCCGTTCGGGCAGTTCGGGTACGGCGCTCAGCACGCGCTGTTCGAGGCGCAGATAGGCGTAGATGATCGATGCTGCCGACTGAAGCCAGGACAGGGCAAACAGCCACCAGCCGGCAGGGTCCATTCCCCCGCGTCCAACCCAGTAAGCCGCCGGTGCTGCCAGGGCGAGCACTCCGCTGCCCACCAGTTCCACGCCGAGCTGGCGCCGTTCTGCGCGCCGGCTGACCAGCAGCAGATGCCAGGCGAAAACCGGCACGCCGGGGATCACCAGGTAGAGCAGATAGGCGTAACCGTTGAGGATCAGCCCGGCCAGAGAGATCAGGGCCAGGACGCCGTAAGCCCCGATCCAGAAAACTGCGGCGGCCAGCTCACGCCGTGAGCGGCGCCCGGAGAGGACTTTGACCGCAATCGTCACCGGCTGGCGCATGAGGAAAGCGCTGAAAGCGCCCAGAATCAGGAAAGGCGTCGCCGCGGTCCATCCCCCACCCGCGAAGAGACCGATGAGGAGCGGGCTGATCAGGAAAACCCAGGATCCATGATCCTGAGGTAGGGCGATGTGGCGCTTTTTGACGTCTTGCAGTTGAAGAGCGGCTGTCATATTCTCATTATATCTGGCAGCGTCCTGAAATTTGCATAATTTTCATGCGGTTTGGCTTAAAAGTGGATGAGTATTTTTCAATCCTGCGATATACCAGATCATCGGATATCTACTCAGGTGAAGTAATTTAACAGGCAGGTGAGCAGCAGTCAGAAGAAATGAAACGCCCCGGTCATTGACCGGGGCGGGTTTTGAGGTTATTGACTCGCTGTACAGGACGGGTGCGCTCGTCGTGCGAGGTGCGCGCCGGCCCAGCCGGCCAGGGCGGCGGTGAAGCCTGTTCCGGGCGCTGCATCTCTTTCTTCAGCGCCGCTTCGATATCGATCATCTGCGTCCTGCCGGCGTAGGAGCGGTAGCGCACATCGGTGACCTGGCGCAGCACCGTCATTACCTTCTCAATGTTCTGGATCCCGGACTGACAGCGGGCGACGATTTTTAGCAGGTTTTTATCCTGCGGTTCCTGCTTCTGCAGGCCTTCCTCCAGCAGGGTGACCCCGCTCTCCAGGACCATGAGCTGGTTGTTGATATAGTGAGACAGGGTGACGACGGTCTCCTGAACGGTTTGCGCTGCGATCAGGTTGCGTTCCAGTTCCGCCTTCTCGCGCAGCAGGCGGGTTTCTCGCAGCGCTCGGTCGACCGTGGCCTGGATTTCCTCAATGGTGAAGGGTTTGGAGAGATAGTCTCTCACCCCCAGGCGGAACGCCTCCACGGCCAGATTTTCGGAGCCGTACATCGTCATAAAAATCACCGGGACCTGGTTATCCGCCTGGCGCAGCGCCTGCAGCACCTGCAGCCCGTTCATGCGCGGCATGCTCATATCCAGCAGGATCAGGTCTACCGGCTGGGATGTGGCGAGTTTGAACCCGTCCTCACCGTTGGGCGCGGTAAGCACATTGTAGCGCTCGGCTGGTAAGGCTACCTCCTGTACGAAGCGGACGATATCGACGCTGTCATCAATAACCAGGATGGATTCTCTGTCAGTCATTTCGATGCGAGTCATCTCAGCCTGACGGTTGCCGGCAGGCTGGCTCCGTCTCCATTTTTTTACACGGTAATGGGCCCGTCTGCGTATCATAACCGAAAGGGGGGGATTCGCGGTCATTACAGCGCCGCACTTATCATTATTGTAAAGATCAGGGAGCTGACAGGTCTCAGGTCAGCAGACCCTGATAGAAGGCTTCATAGGCCTGAATGGTGTACTGCTCGGCGTGTGCACGGCCAATATCCAGGCTCGCCTGCCCGAAGCGGCTCCTCAGATCAGCGTCTGTCAGGATCGAGGTGAGCGCTTCAGCAACCAGCTGTGGATTGTCGGGTGGAACCAGGCGGCCGTTGACGCCATCCCGGATGAGCTCGGGCAGCGCAGCGGCGTTCACTCCAACGACCGGCAGCCCGCTGACCAGCGCCTGCAGGGTGGGGATGCTCTGCACCTCACAGATGGAGGCGATGGCAAATACATCGACCCTGCGGTACAGGGCGGGCAGGTCCTGTTCGGGTATGAAGCCGAGAAGATGGACGCGGTCCTGCAGTCCGCTGCTGTTAGCCAGTTCCTGCAGCGCCTGCTTTTCGCTGCCGCGCCCGACGACCAGCAAATGCGCGTTGACTTCAGCTGGGATGTAATTCATTGCCTTTACCAGCAGGTCGATGCGCTTATCGGGCATCAGGCGGCCGACAAACAGGATGCGCTTTCCAGCAGGCAGCTGATAGCGCCGCTCGATGGTATCGGTGTGACCGTTGGCGGGCATGTAGCGGCTGGTATCCACTCCGTTGGAGATGACGGTGGTGGGGACTTTCAGCCCGTGCTGAAGGTAGTCCTGTTCCTGGCTGTGCGTGGAGAAGATCACATGGTCGTAGCTGTTCAGGTTGCGGATGATGTAGGTCCAGATGAGCTGCTGGAGCGCCTGCCTTACTGGCCCCAGGCGTATGTAGTGAGTGACATAGCGGGGCAAAAAATAACAGGAGGAGACCAGCGGCATCTTCAGGCGCTGCCGCATGCGTAAGAGCTGGGTGCTCAGGAACACATTTTCATGCGTGTGGATGATCTCCGGTTGGAAGTCAGTGATCAGGTCATCCAGTTCGCGCCGGCTGACCCAGGGAAAGGGCCCCTCGGACCAGAAAGGGTTTCTGCCTCCCCGGATCCGGATCAATTCAACCCCCTGATCTATGGTGCGGTATGGTGTACGGCGTTCGCTGGCGGTGATCACTCGCACCGTGTGCCCGCGCCGGACCATGGCGCGGGACAATTTCTGCACGACCAGTGTCACCCCGCTGATGGTGGGCGGGTATCCGTGGCTGAGCATCAGAATGCGCACCCTTCACCTCACCTTGGTAAGTTGTAAACCTGGCAAATATTAATCCTGAGCAGAGTTCGCAGTCAGCCCGGACCGCCGGATAAGCCGGCTGTAGAACGCCAGGCTGATAAAGTAAGGGAGAAAGTAAAACATCCCCCTGAAAAGGATCGAGGAAAGGACCGCGCGCTGGAAGGAGTACCCCAGCAGGGCGAAGATCCCGGCCATGGAACCTTCCAGCACACCCATACCGCCCGGGATCATGGACAACGCACCGGCTACAGTGCCGATCACAAACCCCGTTAACAGGTCTCCGGGACCGACACTCGTTCCCAGAGCTGAGAAGCAGAAACCTAAAGTCGCCACACTGGCCGCCCAGTCGATCGTCACCAGCAGGATGATGGCGGCGAAGGTGGCCGGTCGTGTGCGCAGCACCCGCGCGCCGTATGATAAGTTCTCGTCAAACTGCTGCAAGCGCTCGCCGATATCACGCCGGGTCACCAGGTGCACAATTCTGCGCACCAGGCGCAGGACTGGATAGCGTGATGAGCGGGCGGAGAGCAGCACTCCGGCCAGCACAGCGCCAATCACCAGAAGCGCGGTGATGACCATCAGGGCAATGGAGATCCCCCGGGAGACGCTGGCGTTGAGCAGCAGGTAGGTCGTGCAGACCGGCACCATGGTGAGCATCACCAGCGAGGTAAGGTAGAAGTGCAGCACCGAAGTGGCGATCACCTGTTCCGCCTTCGCGCCGTTGGCCTGCATGAAGATTAAGCGCAGGGAGTAACCTGCCAGCCCGCCGCTGGAAACGACGTGATTCAACACCAGGCTGACAAAACCGATCATCGAAAGATCGCGGTGGTTCATGGGGACACCGAGCATACGGGCGATGATCGAAAAGGCGATGCTTGTGGCGATAAAAGAAACCATCGTGGTAAGCACCGCCCCGAACAGACTCGCGGGATTGGCCTCGTTCAGGACCCTGGTGAGCTGTTCACGTTCGGAGAGCGCCACAACGGCGCCAATCAGGGCAATAAAAATGATGACCCCAAGCAGGATGCGGCGGTGCGTTTGATTCCATTGATTCATGTCGGTGGGATGCTGGTCTCCCGTGGGAATCAGGGCTGTTCCTGCTTGGACAGTTCGTTTGCCTGCCGCAGGGTGGAAACGATGAAGGCGCCGATTAACAGGATCGCGGCTGCTGTTCCAATCATGTCAAAAAGCGCGATCGAGCCCCAGGAGAACCGGATGACCAGGTTACCGGTGAAATAGACGATGGTGTTGGTGAGAATTGCGATCAGGCGCAGTTCTGTTGGACCGATCCCCAGGTAGGAAATTTTGAATACCCCGTTGACGCAGGTACGCACGTATACCAGGATCGACATCAAGAGGTAACCGGTCAGCGCCAGGCTGGCGACCTCGAAGCGCACATAGGGCGAGAGGCCGAGACCCATAAACACCAGGACCTGGCTGAGGGAATCAAAAGTGTGGTCAACGAAAAAACCATATCGCGGACGCTGTGCGTTGCGATAGCGCGCCAGCGTGCCGTCCATACTGTCGCCAAACCAGTTGATTACAAATCCCAGGCTGGCCAGCCAGAGGAAGTTTTTATCGATATTGGTCAACCAGTAGCTGAAGAAGATAATGACGGAACCCAGCAGACCAATCGCGGTGAGAATATCTGAGTTGATCCACGCTGGCATGTGTGCAGCAAACCATTGGAGGGCAGGTCTCTCGAGCGGGGCTAACAGGATTTCGTTTACCCTTTGATGGGACTTGATATCGCGCATGCGATGTCTCCTTGAACCTGGTTTAGCTGTACGGACGTTAAGGGACCTCATTTTCTACTTCCGGCCATACAGGATAAAACATCGACCACTGAACGGGAGCCATGCGAATGTAGTCTTCCGCAATCTTGAGGATGGTCTCAGCGTTTTCGATCAACTCAGTCTCGCGGTCTTTGTAGCGCTGCATCTCAATCGGCTCGGAGGTGTGAATTTCGTAGGTGTGGTCGGGTCGCATAATTGCCGCAACAACATACACTGGCACGTTGGTTTTGAGTGCAAGCTGGACGTGAACCACCGGCAGGGAGGCCGGGCGGCCGAAGAAGCGTGGGCGGTAGCGAGTATCGGCAATCGGCCGGTCGATCCCGGTCATCACCGTGCCGCCGGCCAGCAAACGCTCCTGTGCCTTGCGGATCGCTGCTTTGGATGCGGGAGTGATATCAATGCCCACCCGCTTGCGCAGATGATTCTGCCACACATATCCCCCGGTGGGATTGGCAATCGTAATGGCCTGTGCCTGCAGTCCCCGGCAGGCGGCATTCTGCATGGTCATATCAAAACTGCTCATGTGAACGCCGACAATCATCTGCCCCTGTGTGCGCCGGATGCTCTGTTCGATCATACGGTCGGTCTGGGGAGTGAAGTGAATCAGTTCACCAGCGCGTTCAGGCGACCCCAGATTGCGGTACAGGTCATATAAACAGTGTGCGTTGTGCCGGAAAGCTGCGCGTACAGCCTTGTCCAGGTCCTCTGATGTACCTCCGCTGACCACCCACTGGTTGAGACGAACCGCACGCACCATCGGCCAGTTTTTTTGTGAACTGATCCGGTCTGCAATCCAGTAGGCGACTTTATAACCGTAGCGCCGTGGTACGCTGCGGCCCAGGCCCAGTGCGACGCCCATTCCGAGACGACTGTTGATGATGGACATCGGGTTCAGACGCATTGACGATGATAACCTCCCAGTCGATATTATTATTCCGGGTAGACCTCTTCCTTGTTCTCTGGAACTGCTGGTGAGAGTGGATAATACCAGGTCATCTGGTGGTTGCAGCGCGGCTGCGGAACTGCCAGCCCGGCTGCATATTTTATTTCTTTCATTATACCCTGTTCAACCCGGGGCAATAAATGCTTGTCTCCGGCGGCAGGTGTGAAAACTGTCGAAACATGGCTGTCTGAAATAGACGCCAATCCGCACTGCGTGATGGCAGGAGGTTGGTGGTCGGGCGCTGTACAGCAGGGCATCCACAGCGAAGCCTGGCAGGGGAGGGCACTGTCAACTCACCGGCGCATTAATGCAGCAATCCCCGGGCTGTCTTACTCAAGCCCGGGGGCACCTGTTTTTCGAGTTATCTGTGCTGCGAGACAGGATTATGTTAGGATGGCGGCAGGTGGAGCAAAGGTGTAATACCAATGTCCGTAGAAATTAATCAACCTGCATTATGTGTCAGGCAGAGCTGGTGATCATCTGCCGCGGCCTCGACCACGCCCTGGACCGCCACCGCCGCCTCCACGGTCTCTGCCTCGACCGCGATCGCGGTCGTCGTCATTATCGTCATTGCCCGGGCCTCCACCTCCGCCAGGACCGGGATTCCCACTGTTCCCTGGCCCGCTGCCAGGCCCGTTCCCCGGACCCCGGCGGTCGTCGTCGTTATCGTCATTGCCCGGGCCTCCCCCTCCGCCAGGACCAGGGTTACCGCCGTTTCCCGGTCCGCTTCCAGGGCCATTCCCCGGGTCCCGGCCTTGATTTCGGCCGCGGCGGTCGTCGTCATTATCGTCATTGCCCGGGCCGCCCCCTCCACCTCGACCGGGATTCCCACCGTTTCCAGGGCCATTCCCGGGCCCTCTGCCGCGATTCCTGCCGCGGTCATTGTCATTATCGTCATTGCCCGGGCCTCCACCTCCGCCAGGACCGGGGTTACCGCCGTTTCCCGGTCCGCTGCCGGGTCCGTTCCCCGGGCCCCTGCCTGGGCGGTCGTCATCTTCACCGTCCGGCTTACCGCCGCCCTGACCGGGGGGATTACCGCCGTTCCCAGGGCCGCCGGGCGGGTTGGCCGGTGGATCATTCCTGGGCGGCTTTTCGGCAGGATCCGGTGAAACCGGCGTTGGATTCGCACCCGGATCCTGTGGCGGCTGGGGAGGAGCTTTTGTGGGAGGTGCGCCTGCAGGTGGAACACCGGGAGCTTCGTTTGGATTCGGGGGTGGTTCGGGATCTGAGGCAGTCGGAGATGCCGGTGAGCTGGAACCGCTGCTGCGCCGTCTCGTCACACTTCTTTCTGTCGGGGTATCTGCATTCCCCAAAGACCTCTGGATAACGGCTGCGGCGGTTGGGGTGGGTTCCGGGGTTGCTGTCGCTGTGGGAGTGGGCGAGGGCGGCTGGTCGGGGCATAATCCCGGGCCGCTGAGGCCATGGTTGAAGTCGGATAGCAGGGCCTGCATCTGCAGTCCTTCCGCTTCAACCTCAGGCGGCAGAACCGTATCGGCCAAGTGCTTCTGCAGCCAGTTGGATACTGTTTCCATGTGGCGTTCGACTGCCTGCGGATCCGCCCCCTGAAGCTGGTTTAACACCGCCACAAGGAACTGCTGCAGTACGGCATTGGGGAGGGTATCCGGCGTCTCGCGGAGTATTTTGATGATCTCCGTCTGGTGGATGACCACCTCCCCAACGACGATATTATCGGTCATCCAGGCACCGGGATGATCGACCCAGTACGCGGCGGTATAGGTGCAGTTCTTTTCGCGCTCCTGCGCGGGTAATACCCCCAGGGCGCTCTGGTCCGGAGAACGCGGGGCAGCGCCCTGCTGCCCATCGGGGAGCAGGGCCAGCCATTCACTCAGGATTTCATACTCTGGCGTGAAGTCCGTTTTCGCAGCGCTGCGTGAGCGAGCGCTGAGGCCCAGTGTCACAACGGCAAGGGCCAGCGCCAGGATGATCACGTACCTGGCAGAAATACGATATCCGAAACTGCGTGTGTCCACGGTTTACCCCATTCATCACTACAGACTCAAGGTACCGATAAAAATTTTTCGACCATTCCGCACCGGGTATCGTGGCTGCTGTGCTGTCCCCCCATGCAAAGGCAGTTTCACCTGTTATCTTTATTATTATATGACATAAAAGAGGTAAAAAGTGCACTTAAAAAATTAATGTTTCAGCGGGTCCAGTCCAGGAAGTCGTACCAGGGGGTGTAGCCGTTGTAGATCGCTTCTGCCGGGAGACCGAGATCCCCCAGCCCCTGCCAGTCCATCACTTTTCGTGCCGGACCGCCGGACGACGGCATGGTCCACAGCGAGATACGTCCCTGCAGGTCGAGGCGTAAAAACAGCAGGGTGCTGCCATCAGCGGACCACTGCGGATACTCATCCCGGTAATCGGGATCAGCCGTCAGCTGCAGCGGGGCGCTGCCATCCAGTGTCACCACCCACAGGTGCCGCTGCATCAACACTGCGCCGTCATCCCCTTCGTAAGGCTGCAGCAGGGCGTCGGGCATGGCAGCATAGGCGAGCCGGTCTGCAGCCGGAGACCAGGCAGGAGAGATGACCGCCGACTGTGGCGGAACCAGGGAGCCGACAGGCTCGCTGATCACCAGCGAAAGGCCTTTGCGAGCCCAGGTCTGGGCCCCGCCGCCTACCACAACGGCAACACTGCCGTAACCCGCCGGTGCTGGCTGCACAAAATCGGGGTAGGGCAGCACCGAATTGCGGATAACCATCGCCTCGCCGCCCTCTACGGGCAGCAGCGCCAGCGGAGCGCCATCAGGCGCGGGGGTCTGTGAAGAAACCCCCCGCAGGAAGAGCAAGAATTTACCATCCGAGGTCCAGCCCATCAATTTACCGGCCTGGGAGTACAGTTCCACCAGGCTGCCATCGCTGGTGGATACCTTCCACAGCCCTGCGCCGCTGCCGCCTTCCTGTTCGAAAGCCACCCACTGCCCGTCCGGGCTCCAGATCAGAGAACCGATCTGGCGCTCGGGCTGAGATGGGACCAGGACGGTCGTTTGATCGCTCCCGGCATGGAAGATATTCAGAGACCGGGATGCGCTGACATAGGCCAGATCGTCGGCCGCTGGGGCCCAGACAAAGGTTCCCTGTGCTCCGTGGGTCTCCAGGGCCTGACGGTGGAGGTTCTCTGTGTCGTGGACCCAGACGCGCCCATCCGGTCCCCGGAAGGCCAGCAGGCGGCCCGAAGGCGACCAGCGCGGCTGGCTGTAACCGCCTTCGCGGGTGATCTGGTGCTCCTCGCCGGGCATGTGTTTCGTCCAGATGTTTCCACCACGAACAAAAGCCAGATGCCCCAGCTCTCCGGCGGACGGTGCCGGTGGGGTGTCGGACCCCGCGATGGGGGCGGCGGGAGGATCGGGCAGGGGGCCGGCATCTACCCAGGAGGTGATCTGCCCCTGCAGGTCCGGGTATGAGATGATGGTCCCGTCATCCAGTTGGTGGATGACCGGACGCTGGTTCCCTGCTTCCTCGATGCAGTGGGCCAGAAAACGTCCGCCCGGGCTCCATACCGGGTGAATTCCCTGAATATGTTCCACCCGCCCGGGGCGTGCTCCGTGTATGTTGATCACCATGATCAGCTCCTGCCCGTTCAGAATGGTTTCATAAGCCAGCCGGCGGCCGTCGGGTGAAGCTGCAGCTGCTGTGCGTCCGGACAGATCCTGGGGGTCAACCATCGTTTGCGACTGACCCGATTTCAGATCGAAGGATTTGAGCGCCGGCCCCCAGCGCGGTTCCTGCTGATCCGGCTCTACAAAGTACAGGATCTGCCGGCCATCGGTGCTCCAGCCTGAAATCCGTTCCCCTGCAGCAGTGGAGATCAGCGGCTGCGGGTCTGCGCCGCTGGCGTCCATCACGAAAATATCCAGGCTGCCCAGGCGGTCACTCTGAAAAGCGATCCTGCGGCCGTCCGGCGACCATACCGGGTGATCATCATTCGCCGGGTGATTGGTGAGGTTGACCACTGCACCGGTATGCAGGTCGGCAACCACGATCTCGCGATTGGCGCCGAACTGCACCGCGTAGGCAACTTTCTCGCCATCCGGGGAAATTGCTGGCCAGTAGGCGTCGAACCGCTCATCGGAGATCCGGCGCAGTCCGCTGCCATCGGCGTTCATGACATAGACCTGTGAGCGGCCGCCCTCCACTCGCAGCAGCGTCATGCGGCCGGTGATCTCGGGAGGGAATGCCGCCGGCCGTCCTGTGGAGGCTGCCGTGCTGCTCTGGAAGGAGGAGATGATGGAATCCGCATCGGCCTGTACCCCGGCAGGTATGTTGAGGTCCTGGCTGCCGGACGGAGCGTACAGCTGAAGGCTGAAATACAGGTCCCCGGCCTGGATTTCTTTCTGCAGGTTGTACAGCACAGCTTTGACCTGACCGCCTCTGGTCACCTCATGGCGGGAGATCTGCTTACCGAGGAAAGGGACCCTGCCCAGGGCGATCCTCTCTCCTGGCGGGCGTTCATCGACCACAATCCGCAGCGCTTCATCCTGCCTGCGGAAACCGATCGTTAACGTCAGCTCCGGCATTTCTGCCGGACTCAGGTTGAGGACATTGGAGCCTTCATTCAGCGACCAGGTAGGGGGGTAGCGAAAGGAGAAGCCGTATTCGGAGCTGCTGTATGTGATCCAGGAAGCGGCGGTAGGGGTATGCGCTCCCTTGCCCGAATCCGTCCCCGCTTGCGGCGTTACGGAAGGTCCTGGGTCCGGGGTAGACGAGGCCCCGGTTGTGGAGGTGACCAGGCTGAAGATCAGAATCAAAATCAGAGCAAAGGCACAGATCCAGACAAGAATAACGCTCAGCCGGGCTGCCCAGGCGGGAATCCCAGGCGCTCCTGCCTCGTATTCCTGATTCTCCTGTGAAGTGCGCCCGGGCTGGAGATGGGCGCCGGAATTTGAAGGACTGCTGTTCACCGGATTGTATCTTTCTGTTTAATGCCTGTATCACCGCGCAGCACCTTTGCCATGATTCAGGCAGGGCGGCTGTGGGGATGTTCTTCAACTTTGCTAAGAGTTTCTCCGTGCTTGCGGCTTAATATAACAGAGGATCATGAAATGCGTAGACCAAATCTGGCAGCAGATGGGGCGGTCAGTGCTGTAAAAATGATTTTGTTCTAATTTATGTCTATTGACAGAACATTTGTTCTATGTTATTCTTACTTCTGCAAGTGGATCTAAATTATAGATTTTTTTTTGGCAGGAACTGCAGAGTAGTTGCACCGGGTAGATTGTTAACTGCCAGAACTAGAAACAGGATGCAAAAAATGAACGCGGTGATCTGTGAAATCACACGGAACGCCCGGATGGGCCGCAGGGGGAAAACGGCCGCGACTGCATCCCGGAAAGGGAGGTGCAGCCGTGGATCCCAATGACGTGATCGATACCATCGTAGATGCCATTGATTATGCCGAGATCGCCCACGACAACCAGGGGCTGATCAAAGCACGTCGTCTGCTGAACAATGACCTGCGCCAGGCCATTGATTTTTACGTTCAGCAGGAACTGTTGAAAGCGCAGGCAGGGCAGACGCTGTATACCGCAGCGGCTGAAGAATTTGACGAACAGGAGAGGGCTGAGCCATGCCGGTCATACAGGATCAGCTATGGAAACACCCGGGCAATCCCGGGATGATCGTGATTTCCAGTCACGCCTCGCTGGCCGAGGACGGCCGCCTGGTCCTGTCGGCCCGCGAAGAGCTCGAAGCCAAGCGGCGTATCCCGGATATCGACCTGCAGTGCGGACAGCTTGTCCAGGCCAACGCAGTGGACGGGGTGTATGGATTTTTGCCGGTGCGGCCTTCCCGGCCAAAGGAGCGGATCATCGGGTTCGGACTGTTTCAGACGCGCCTGAACCTGGATGATGCTCCTGATCCGGAGTTGATCCGCTTCTCTATGGAGAAGCTGCGCCAGTACGTTAAGAAGCATAAGAATATCAGGATCCGGATGAATTTCCCCGGCATCGAGGATGAGAGCACACCTGCAGAAGCTGTGGCGCCGCTGCTGCTGCCCCTGCCCGATACGGTGACGGTCTGCCACCAGGGTCAGGTGCGCAGGCGGGTGCCGGAGAATTTTACCGGTTTCAAATCGCTGTACGTGCAGGTGGAAAGGATGCTGATGGAAGGCCGCTTCCAGCTGGCGGTGGAGCACCTGGTGAACAGCGGATATGATATCCAGAGCGCTATGGAGCAGGTGCGTGCGGTGGAGCGCCTGATGCGAGAGCGCCGGGAGAGGGAAGCCGAGCACACCGGCAACTGGCAGAACCTGGAGTTGTTCCGCTGAGCGGAACCGGTACATTTCGATAAAGGTGGTTCAGAAGGCTGCGCTTTCTGGACCACCGTCTTTTTTGGGATGGAAACACTTTCCCACAAAAACCTGTGCACATACTGATGCTCGAGTTTGGAATGGTCAGCGGGCATGGCTGACTTCTTTCATGGCGAACGTTGCAAATATTTGATGCTTATGACCGGGCCGGTTTTCCTCTCCATTGCCGTGCCGTTACGGTTGTAGGGCGAGCAAAGGATCCAGCGCATCGCGGTTGACCGGGACGATGAGAACAGCGCTGCGGTGAGATCTCAGACCGGGGTCAGGTCTAAAAACCGAAGGCCGGAGATACCTCCGGCCTTCGGTGATTCAAGCACCACTTCTGGACCTTAGAAGGGGATCTCTTCCTCGGTCTGGTAGACCCCTTCGTTGTAGTCGTCCGATTCCACCAGGATATTCTCTTCGCGCCAGGCTTTGAGCCATTCGCCGGCCTGGTCCTGCAGGTCAGACATCACAGCAGCGACCTCGTGGCCCACAAACAGGCTGGCCAGCAGTTCCTCCGTCATGCGCTCAGGGATGTAAGCGGTGATCGGTGTGATCGGGCTCTGCGCGCCGGGCTTACCGACGTTGACCGACTGGCGTTCCTTGCCGAAGGTTCCCAACGACAGGTAGAAGCACCAGGCGGGAACGCCGGGAGCGATCTTCCAGCGCAGGGGTGCAGTGGCTTTATCCCAGCGGGCGAAGGCATCCAGCAGGTTGCGCGCCTGGTAACCTTTGGCGGTCAGGACAACGGGTCCCCAGGGGATGAACTGGCGGTTGCCGTTATCGCCCTGAGATTCGGCCATATAGGCCAGCACCTGTAGATGGCGCCGCCCGCCATCCACATAGTCTGCGAAGCGCTTGCCGTCCAGCAGCCACGACTCGCGTCTGCCGATCGGGGCGACGATCACATGGCGTGTGGTGTACGCTTCGTACTCATCACCATCGCGGCTGGCGATGGTCACCTGCTTCCACCCGCTGGGGATGGGAAGGCCCTGCTGGTCGGCGATGGTCTGCAGGTCCTCAGCTTTGCAGGCCCAGCCGCCGTAGTACGAAGCGTTGCCCTGCTGTTTCATGCCGGGCTGTCCGTTGAGGGCCCAGACGTAAACAACGGGGAACGGAAGTTCAGCAGCGTCCCCGCTGCGCATTCCCTGCTCCAGCTTTTTAGCCAGATGGGTGTCAAGACTGATCGGTAACATGTCATACTCCTTCTTTACTTCAACTGTTGGTTCAGGTTATTCCAGGGTTATCTTGTGTGCAGTTCCAAAGTTGGCCAGGGTTGGTTAGAGGTTATTCTGTTGTTCGAGTACTGCCGATCTTCCTATCCAGCCTTTCTAATAGAGTTCTCAAACCGGATCAGGGTCATGGGACGTCATACTCACGCCCGGCCTGTGATCTAGAACAAATGTACTACTTTATAGGGGAAATGTCAAGGGTTTTAGAAAATTTGTTCAAAAAAAAAGGCGCCCACGATCGTGGGCGCCTGAATGTTTTAGCGGTGTGATGACGGGTCAGGAGAGGACCAGCTCGCCGCGCAGCATACCCTCGTTTTTCGACGGGACGATCGTGAACCCCAGCTTTTTCAGGATCGATTCCATGCCGGTGTTATCCTGCGCCATCTCGGCTGCCAGCAGCTCCACCTTTTCCTGGCGGGCAACGTCTACCAGGCGGCGCACCAGCTCGCTGCCGATCCCCTGTCCCTGGCAGCAGTCGCTGACCAGCAGGCTGAAGTGGGCCTCGTTGGTGTGGTGCGATCTCGTCATGCGAACCACGCCGCGGATTTCGCTGCTGCCGTCCGGCAGGTGCTCCTCAGCGACCAGGGCCATCTGGCGGTCGTAATCGATGTGGCAGATGCGTGCCAGGCGTTCGTGGGCCACACGCTGGGTGAGCAGGAGCGGCTGCAGGTAGCGCATGTAGACGCTGCGGTCCGACAGGGATTCGTGGAAGCGCACCAGCCCCGGCTCGTCTTCAGCGCGGATCGGTCGTATGGTCATTCTGGCGCCGGTTTTCGAAGTCCACTCGCCTACATACTGGCTGGGATAGGGGCGGATCGCCAGGCGCGGCAGCTCTTTTTCCGTCACTTCCGGTCCATAAACGACCACGCGGGCATCCAGGGCCAGCAGGCGTTCGGGGGAGGCCAGCAGCGGGTTGATATCCAGTTCTTTAATCCAGCGCTGTTCGGCGATCAACTGGCTGAAGCGGACCATCAGGCGCTCCAGTGCAGCCAGATCCACCGACTTGCGCCCGCGTACGCCTTTGAGGGCGGTGTAGATCTTGGTGCGCTCCATCATGCGGCGGGCAAGCGTCGAATTGAGCGGGGGCAGGCCCAGGGAGCGGTCCTTAAACACCTCCACCAGCTGTCCGCCCATACCGAAGAGCAGGACCGGGCCAAACTGCGGGTCGATGCTGCTGCCCAGAATCAGCTCATAGCCATCGAGCTTTGCGAAGGGCTGCACAGTCACTCCCAGGAAGTGGCCCGGGCCGGCTTTCGCCTCGACCGATTTCTGAATGCGCTGATAAGCCTGGCGGACGGCGTCTGCATCTCCCAGGTTCAGTTCCACACCACCGACATCGGTCTTGTGCGTGATGGTCTCGGAATGCAGCTTGAGCACCACCGGGTAGCCGATCTCTCCGGCGATTTGAACCGCTTCGTCTTCCGTTGTGGCAATGCGGGTTTCGACGGTGGGGATGCCGTATGCAGCCAGGAGCTGCTTGGATTCATACTCGGTGAGCAGAGTGCGCCCGCTCTTGCGCGCGCTCTCGACGATCTGGGCGGCGTATGCGCTGTCGATGATTTCATCTTCAGCGGTATCCACGACGGGCGTTTCATAAAGCAGGCGCAGGTTCTCGGCATACTTGGCCATGTAGGTGAACATCTTGGCCGCAGTATCGGGGTAGGGGAAGGTGGGAATGTTCGCCTGGTTGAGGATCATCTCCCCTTTTTCGATATCTGCGCCGCCCATCCAGCTGGCGATGACCGGTTTCCCGAGAGACTGGGCGTACGGTTTGAGCATTTCAGCCGTGGCGGTCGGATCGGTCATCGACTGCGGGGTGAGGATCACCAGCATACCATCGCTGTTGGGATCGCTGGCTGCGATCTCCAGGGCCTTGGCATAGCGTTCGGGGCTGGCATCGCCGAGGATATCGACCGGGTTGTTGTGGCTCCACGCGGCCGGCAGCAGCTCGTCGAAAGCCTGCATGGTTTCCGGTGAAAGCTCGGCCAGTTCGCCGCCGTTGGTGATCAGGGCGTCGGTTGCCAGCACCCCCGGGCCGCCGGCGTTGGTGAGGATGGTCAGGCGGCGGTTGTTGGGCCGCGGCTGTTTGGCAAGCACTTCGGCCATGTAAAACAGCTCGGCGATGCTGTTCACGCGCAGCACGCCGCTGCGCCGGAAGGCCACTTCGAGGACCTCGTCGCTGCCGGTGAGCGAACCGGTGTGAGAGGCGGCTGCTTTGGCGGCGCCTTCGGTGCGGCCGGGCTTGATCACGATAATCGGCTTGGTGAGAGCCACTTCGCGTGCAGCCGACAGGAAAGCACGCGCATCACCGATGGTTTCCATATAGATGACGATGCTTTCGGTCTGTGGATCATCGCCCAGATAGTAAATCAGGTCGCCCCAGCCTACATCCAGCATCGAACCGATCGAGACAAAAGCGCTGAACCCAACGTTTTCCTTCACGCTCCAGTCCAGAACTGCCGTGCACAGGGCACCGCTCTGGCTGATGAAACCGACGGAGCCTTTGCGAGCCATGCCGTTAGCGAACGTGGCGTTCAGGCCGCTGATAGGGTTCATCACACCCAGGCAGTTCGGGCCGATGATGCGCATGCGTCCGGCAGCGTGCTCCATGATCTGGCGCTCGAGTTCGACGCCCTCGGGTCCGGTCTCTTTAAAGCCGGCGGAGATGATGATGGCACCCTTTACCCCGGCGTCGACACATTCTTTGATAATGCCAGGAACGGTTTTGGCCGGTGTGCTGATTACGGCCAGGTCGACCGGCTCGGGGACGGCGGAGATGGTGGGGTAGGCTTTAATCCCCAGAACGCTGGCGCGTTTGGGGTTCACCGGGAACACCGCACCGCCGAAAGGGCTGCTGATCAGGTTCCAGACCAGGGTGCGCCCAACAGTGTTCGGCGTTTCGCTGGCTCCGATTACAGCTACGTTCTTTGGCGCAAAGATTGCGTCAAGCGCCTTGGGTTCGTAGTGCAATACATCATGCGCCGGATCCAGGTTGGGTAAGACTGATTTTTCCATCTTTTATGTAACTCCCGTTGGATATATTTTTTTATTTTTTTGACGATAACAATGTTGAACAACCCTCATTGATGGAAAATCCCAGAGGATTTTTCATTGCGCTTCGATGAGATCTTGGTGGAGGTGGGGCGTCTGGGACGGTCTGCAATCACTGGATGAGTATACTCGATTTTTCTGGGCAGGCGCTGCAGTAGACGATAATTAAGAGAAAAATCATGCCTCTTGTATGATCAATGAAGCAGTCTGCGGGTGAAATAAATGAGCCGGGAGGTTGATCCCGGCTCATTTCAGGTTGATTATTCAGCTCAGGCTCAGCTGCCGCGGGCAGCCACCTTGGCATCCCAGTCGATGGACCAGTTGTACCACTGGTCGCCGCCGAAGAGAGCGGTGGGGTTGTCGAGCCAGGCGTGATCAGCCACGAAAGCGATCTCCAGGTAGATGGGCATCAGGGGGAACTCACCCTCCGGGCCGAAGAAGGCTTCTTCGATCTGGCGGTAAAGCTCCTGCCGCCGATCCGGATCGGACTCTTCACGAGCCTCGACGATCATTTCGTCGATCTCATTGCAGGTGCGCTTCTCGCGGTTCTCATTCTCGCACCACAGCACGTCGCCAACCCAGTTGTTCTCGTCAGCATAGTCGGGGCCCCAGCCGAGGGTCCACATGTGTGGAGCCTGTTCATCGGGCAGGCTGGCCTCGGTGGCGCTCAGCAGCTCGGCAAACGGAAGCTGTTCGATGACGATCGTGTCGGGCGGGCAGCCCAGGTTCTCCAGCCACTGACCCTGAGCATACTCAATCCAGTTCAGGGTGTGTGCACCTGAGTAACCGATCAGGGTGACCTGTGGAAAACCTTCGCAGTTCGGGTAACCGGCCTCGGCCAGCAGCTCACGCGCCAGCTCCGGATCGTAACCCACACCGACCTCATCGATGGGCGGAGCGCCGAAGATTCCCGGAGGCGCCAGGTGCTTCATGGGCAGACCCTGACCCTGTTCGACCTCAGAGACATGCGTTTCGCGGTCGTAAGCGGCCGAGAAGGCGCGGCGCACCAGCGGGTTGTCGAAGGGCGGTTTGGTCATGCGGAAGGCGATGTAGAAGACGCCCAGGGTCGGATCCTGCTCGGTCTCGTCGGGGAACTGCTCCAGGTGCGCGGCCAGTTCTGTATCCGGAATGGCGGAGGTGTCGACCTCGTTGTTCAGCCACAGGGCATAGCCAGTGCCGGTATCGGGGACAACGTTGGTGACGATGCGCTCGATGTTACCGCTGCCAGCCAGGTCCTCAGGGATGAGGGGGTTGCGCAGCAGGATGCGGCGCACGCCGTGCACCCACTCGTTCAGCACGTAGCGGCCGCTGGTAACCAGGTTGCCAGCCTCGATCCAGTTCTCGCCGTGTTCGCTGATGGCCCATTCCGGCGCTGCGGACAGGGTCCACATGGGGGTCATGGACAGGAAGTAGGCGGCCGGGAACTCGAGGTTGATCACCAGGGTTTCAGAATCCGGAGCGCTCACGCCGATGGCGTCGATGAGCTCCTGCGGGATGTT
>Ga0134098_1000256_pt1 | contig 59133 bp, 49 predicted proteins | sample 9_3taG_FD_94456 | JGI IMG/M metagenome (GOLD analysis project Ga0134098, IMG submission 94456) | Switchgrass degrading microbial communities from high solid loading bioreactors in New Hampshire, USA - 9_31_10_142_A3 metaG | ecosystem: Engineered > Bioreactor > Semi-continuous > Anaerobic >... | reverse complement strand
TAAAATCAATACTTCTAACCTTATCTAATACTTCTTAACCATAATAACCTTATTCCTTACACCTTAACCCTTTCACCTGTTAAAATGCAAACCCCGCAGCAAATGAAGATTTCTCCTGCATCTACTGCGAGGTTTTGGAACGAACTTTATTTTTATGGAGCAAACTTTATTTTAATGGAATCAACTTTATTTGAATAATACACATTTTATTAAACCTACTCTACTGCCTACTCCACAGTGACCGACTTAGCCAAGTTCCTCGGCTTATCTACATCACAGCCTTTGGCTACCGCTACATAGTAGCTAAACAATTGCAACGGCACTACTGCCAATGCGGCGGCAAGCATCGGGTCCGCTTTAGGAATATAGATTACATGGTCCGCTTCCTGTTCTACCGCCGTATTGCCTTCCTGTGCCAAAGCCAGTACTACTGCGCCGCGGGCCTTTACTTCTTTAATATTGCTCAGCATTTTTTCAAACAAATGCTCTTGTGTGGCAAGTGCTATAACCAGTGTTCCGTCTTCAATTAATGAAATGGTCCCATGTTTTAATTCGCCGGCAGCATAAGCCTCTGAATGAATGTAGGAGATTTCTTTCAGCTTCAGGGAACCTTCAAGCGCTACGGCATAATCAATTCCCCTTCCAATAAAAAACACGTCCTTAGCATTAAAATATCTGGATGCATAGTATTGAAGATCTTCTTTATTGTCAAGGATTTTTTGAACGCTATCCGGTAATGCTTTTAAACCGTTAATAAACGCTTGAGCCTCTTCTTCGCTTATAGTACCCTTTTGTATGCCAAGATACAGCGAAATTAGGAATATTGCATCAATCTGAGTACTATATGCCTTGGTGGTTGCAACTGCAATTTCAGGGCCTGCCCAGGTATACAACACATCGTCCGATTCTCTTGAAATTGAGCTTCCTACTACATTTACAATGGATAAAATTCTTGCCCCTCTACGCTTTGCTTCCCTTAGCGCCGCAAGGGTGTCCGCGGTTTCTCCCGACTGACTTATAATAATCACCAGGGTATCCTTTCCCAAAATCGGATTCCGGTATCGAAACTCAGAAGCCAATTCCACCTCTACAGGAATGCGTGTCATGCTTTCCATGACGTACTTTCCGACCATACCTACATGATATGCTGAACCACAGCCAATAATATAGATTTTCTTGATTTCATCAATGTCTTCTTTGGACAACTTAATATCATCCAAAACAATCTTACTATCGTTAATTCTAGGATTGATGGTATCCTTGATGGCTCTGGGCTGTTCCATGATTTCCTTAAACATAAAATGTTCATAACCACCTTTTTCAGCAGCGGAAACATCCCAGTTGACCGTAAATACTTCTTTACTTACCTCTTCCTTATCCGTATTGTACACCACAACATTATCAGCCTTTAGAAGCACAATTTCATTATCCTCTAATAAATAAGTATTTCTGGTATACTCCAAGATGGCAGGTATATCCGAAGCAATAAAATTACCGTCCTTGCCTAAACCAACAATTAAAGGACTGTCCTTTCTAACGGCAACCAACTCATCCGGATGCTCGGTACAGATAACACCCAATGCATAGGAGCCTTCAAGCCTTCCTACCACCTTGATCATGGCATCCACCAAATCACCTTTATAATAATAATCCACCAGGTGTGCAATCACTTCCGTATCCGTATCCGAGACAAATTGATATCCCTTTTTCCCAAGGTAGTCTTTTAGTTTTAAATAATTCTCAATAATGCCGTTATGGACCACCGCAATAGTACCCGATGAATTGGTGTGAGGATGGGAATTGATATCCGAAGGAGCCCCATGAGTAGCCCAACGTGTATGGCCGATTCCCAGTGTTCCTGGTAATCCCTTGCCCCCTGCCAGCTTTTCATCGAGAATTTTCAATCTTCCCTTTGACTTTACCACATCAATTTTATTATCATGATATACTGCCACGCCGGCAGAATCATATCCTCTATATTCAAGCCTTTTTAAACCTTCCAACAGCAAAGGTACAGCTTGCTGTGTACCAATATATCCAACAATACCGCACATATATTTATCCAACCCCCAAATTTTATTTACAAAATATTGTATCATCCTACCCGACTCCCTTTATGCCACAATCGCTTGTGGTTTTGTAGAGCCTTTCACGGTGGTAGGTCACCGGGAGGCACCCGCCGAATACTCGATAAACCTCCTCCTCGTCAACTATGAAAAAATTCATAGTCCAGGCGCTTCTTTATTTGGTCTTCAAAAATACACTCAAGAAAACCACCCCCTTTAAAAAATCAAGAACTACGCAAGTCTTTCCTCAATTAACCGTGCCAATTCTTCTGCTTTCTTTTGAATCAATTCCTGATCTTTTCCTTCTATCATTACTCTTACCAGAGGCTCCGTACCTGAAGGCCTGATAAGTACCCTTCCGTTGTTCTGGAATGCTTTTTCAATCTCAGCAATGGCTTTTGAAATGACTTCATCTTCCATATACTTATTCTTTTTATCATTGCTCACCTTGGCATTTATCAAAACCTGCGGAAAAATTTGCATAACCGATGCCAGTTCCGAGGGTTTTTTCCCTGTTCTTCGTATCACCGAAAGCAGTTGGAGTGCTGTTATGAGCCCATCCCCGGTAGTATTATGTTCCAGAAAAATGATATGCCCTGACTGTTCTCCGCCAATTATGTAACCGCTTTTTAACATTTCTTCAAGTACATATCTGTCTCCTACCTTGGTTTGTACAACGTTAAGCCCTTTTTCTTTCGCCATGACAAAAAGCCCTAAGTTGCTCATGACCGTTGTAACAAGCGTATTCCCTTTCAGCTTATTTCTGCTCATAAGGTCAAGGGAACATATGGCCATAATCTGATCTCCGTCAATTACATTCCCCTTTTCATCAACGGCTAGTACTCTGTCAGCATCTCCGTCAAATGCCAATCCGATGTCCGCACCTGTTTCTATGACAAATTTTTGCAACTGCTCAATATGGGTAGAACCACAATTCTCATTAATATTAATACCGTTCGGTTCATTATTAAGCACCAAAACCTCTGCATTTAGTTCACGCAAAGTCGTCGGTGCAGTCCGATATGCGGCCCCGTTTGCACAATCGACGGCAATTTTTAATCCGGATAAATCACCTTCCATCGTACTTTTTGCAAATTGAATATAATCATTCAGCGCATCGTTTTTTTCGGTTCTACGGCCGATTTCTGCCCCTTCCGGTAAAGTAATCTGTTCTGCGCCGTCCAAAATGATTGCTTCTATTCTCTCTTCAATGGCATCACTAAGTTTATACCCTTGACTGTTAAAATACTTAATTCCGTTGTATTCAACAGGATTGTGTGAAGCTGAAATCACCACTCCTGCATCCGCATTATACAGTCTGGTCAAATATGCAACTGCCGGAGTAGGCACCACGCCTATTGATACCGCTTCCGCCCCAACGGAACAGATTCCCGCAGTAAGAGCTGCTTCCAGCATATCACCGGAAATTCTGGTATCTTTCCCAATCAAAATCTTAGGCTTATGATGCGTTTCCTCCGTTAATACAAATGCACCTGCTTGGCCTACCTTAAAGGCCAGTTCTGCTGTCAGTTCCTTATTGGCAACACCTCGCACACCGTCTGTACCAAATAATCTTCCCATTTTCAACGCCCCCTTTAAAATGACTTACAGTTTACATTAAAAACGTAAACTATCGTATAAATTTTAACTATTATATTATATCATTTTTCTGTAAATGCACAATAATTATTTAAGCAGTATATTTTTTAGCTGATAAATAGTTTCAGGCCACACCAAACTTCTAATGTTTTTGTAAAATAACACACAAAAAATCAAGAGCCGGCATTTGCAACTTGCTCTTGATATCTTTATATATAAAGTTCTTTTCTCTTACTTTCTCCTATTACTTCCTCCATTCAGATTAACGCCGATAATACCGCCAAATATACCTGAAAACAAACCCAGGATAAACATATAGACGACATATCGGTCAAACATAAATCCGTTAAATATCAGAGAACTAACAATGTACAATACCGTCATATACAAGATTCCTGTTACGGCTCCGTTTAGCCACCCTTTGCTTTTGGCTCTTCTGGCAACTTTGGAACCTGCTATGATAATGCTAAGGATGGTTGTTCCTACTACAATGGTGGGTATGGAACTCTCAGGAAAATCGGTGTAAGTGATAATAAAAGCAAAAACAATAAAAATGATCATTGTAATGATATATGCCGAAAAAATTCCTCGGAATACAGCTCCAAAACGAATTCCGTTCTCCGAAGTCATTTCCTGTAAGGATGAAAGATTAAGTCTTCCCATATAAAATCCCCCCGAATATTATTTATATATAATAAATCTATTCAGAGGGACTGTAAATATATGCATTGGTATGTAAAATTTTAAAAATCAACCTGCTTTTTCAATGTTTCTAACAGCCCAACGGGCAATCTTTAATTTTGTTTTATCCGCACCTACTTCAATCGTAAGAATATCATCCTTAATGTTAATAATTTTTCCATAGATACCGCCAATGGTTAAAATCTCATCTCCAACCTTTAGAGAATTCAGCATTGCTTTAGTTTCCTTATCCTTTTTCCGTTGCGGCCTGATTACCAGAAAATAAAACACACCAAATATGACCACATAAGGAATGATAACTCCTATCCATGGAACTTGTTGTACATTTTGCTCCACATCTACACCTCCTAAGTTTTTCATAAAACTAACTTATATTATAACTTTTTAAGGGCTTGTAATCAAGCATTTATTTACATCCTATCATAACCTTACGGAAAAATCCTGTAGTTTTCTTTTTCGGAATTGCTCAAATTCCCCTTTATCCAATGCATCTCTTATGTTTTTCATCAGGTTGTTATAAAAATACAAATTATGTATCACGCAAAGACGCATCCCCAACATTTCCTTTGCTTTAAACAAATGTCTTATATAGGCTCTGGAATAATGCCTGCATGTCGGGCAACCGCAATCCGGGTCAATGGGGCGACTGTCCAATTCATATTTCGCATTGTTTAGATTCATAACACCGTGTTCGGTAAATAAATTTGCATGTCTTGCATTTCTGCTGGCTATGACACAATCAAAAAAGTCAATGCCTCTGTATACGGCTTCCAATATATTGATAGGAGTCCCTACTCCCATAAGATATCTGGGCTTGTCCTTAGGCATATAAGGTTCAACAACCTCAATGATTCGATACATTTCTTCATGAGTTTCTCCTACCGCAAGGCCGCCGATTGCATACCCCGGCAGGTCCAATTCAACGATTCGTTTCATATTTTCTATTCTCAAATCTTCATAAATTCCGCCCTGATTAATGCCAAACAGCATTTGTTCTTTATTAATGGTATCAGGCAATGAATTCAATCGTTCCAACTCGGCTTTACACCTTTTCAGCCAGCGGACGGTTCTTTCACTGGACTGTTTTGTATATTCATAAGTGGAAGGGTTCTCCACACATTCGTCAAATGCCATGGCAATGGTAGAGCCCAGATTAGACTGTATCTGCATACTTTCTTCCGGGCCCATAAATATTTTGCGCCCGTCAATATGGGATGAAAAGTATACCCCTTCTTCTTTGATCCGTCTCAAAGAAGCCAATGAAAATACCTGAAAGCCGCCACTGTCGGTAAGAATAGGCCTGTCCCAATTCATAAATTTATGCAATCCGCCCAATTGCTTGATGACTTTATCACCGGGTCGCAAATGAAGATGATAGGTATTGGATAGTTGCACCTGGCAGCCTATTTCCTTAAGGTCCATGGTGGAAACCGCCCCTTTTATGGCAGCAGCTGTTCCTACATTCATGAAGACAGGAGTTTGTATGACTCCGTGAGGAGTATGGAATTCCCCTCTTCTGGCTTTTCCTTCGGTTTTTAGTAGTTTAAACATATCGATCAATCCTTTTCTGTGGCAAATTGTGTTCAACACATATGTTGCTTATATATTAGCTACTTTTACCAGCGACCACTGGTCGCCTCTGCTTAGCAGAAACTACTCACAACATATATTTCTATATACAAATTATACAAGTATCATCTTGGAACGCATACAATACATTCCCCACAAAACAATTAACACATCTCTCGCATTTGTAGGGACACCATACATGTTTTTGCGGGTAACCACAGACAATGTTATCAACTTAAGTTACTATCCTTACAAGCGACCACAAGTCGCCCAAATAACTAGCAAATAAACATTGCATCGCCAAAACTGAAAAACCTGTATTTTTCCTCAATGGCAATCCAGTATGCCCTAAGGATATTTTCCCGTCCTGCAAGGGCGCTTACCAGCATCAGCAGTGTTGATTCCGGCAAATGAAAATTGGTGATTAACGCATCCACCGCTTTAAACTTGTAACCCGGATAAATAAATATATCGGTCCAACCACTTCCGGCTTCAACATAACCATTTTCATCGGCAACCGTTTCCAACGTACGGCAACTGGTAGTTCCTACGGCAATAACACGTCCTCCCTTTTTTCTGCAGCTATTGATAATCTCTGCCGTTTCTTTACTGACAACGTAAAATTCGGAATGCATTTTATGCTCTTGAATGTTTTCTACCTTCACCGGCCGAAAGGTGCCCAAACCAACATGCAGCGTTAAAAAAGCAATGGTCACGCCCTTCTGCTTAATTCGTTCAAGAAGCTCCGGAGTAAAATGAAGACCTGCCGTGGGTGCGGCAGCCGAACCGCTATGTTTGGAATATACGGTTTGATAGCGTTCTTTGTCCTTCAACTTTTTCGTAATATATGGGGGCAAAGGCATTTCTCCAAGCTTATCCAATACCTCTTCAAAGATTCCCTCATATTCAAATTCCACAATTCGGTTTCCGTCATTTACAATCTCTTTGATTTCCGCTTTTAATTCACCGTTTCCGAAGATAAATCTTGAACCCACCTTGGCTCTTCTTCCGGGTTTCAGAATCACTTCCCAACGATTTTTGCCTACCTGATGCAACAAAACAAATTCAATTTTACCGCCGGTACCTTCTTTCACTCCTATCAGCCTGGCCGGTATCACTCTCGTATCATTTAATACAAGACAATCCCCAGGATTCAAATAACGGATAATGTTTTCAAAAATATCGTGTTTGACATCCCCTGTGTTTTTATCCAACACCATCAACCGCGATTTACTTCGGTCTGAAAGCGGTTCCTGTGCAATTAGCTCTTGTGGCAATTCATAGTAAAATTCACTAAGTTTCATTCAGGTCTTCTCCTAATCTAATAAATATGCAATATTTTTTCATTCAGTTTTTTATCTTACACTAAAACTAATTATAACGCAACCACAAAATTTTATTACGCAACAGTGAAATTTTTTATCAACCTAAGTATGTTATCAACGGTAAATGCCAAGTTATCTTCACTTTTGTGACGGCTGACTTCGAAATCTTCCGGCAGCCTATTAATGGTAAAGACAGACGTCACCCCTAATGAATAGGCTTGGTCAATATCCTGTCCCGCGCCTCCGGTAATAACAATCACCGGAATACTTTGCTGTTTGGCTCTTTTGGCCACGCCAATGACTACTTTTCCCCGGATGCTTTGAGAATCAATCTTCCCTTCGCCTGTAAAGACCATATCCGCATCCGAGATGACCGAACTAAAATTCACGGTATCCAGTACGGTTTCTATTCCCATTTGCAGCTTGGAGCCAAAAAATGCCATCATCCCCGCACCCATGGCCCCTGCCGCGCCGGTTCCGGGTACATCAGCCAAATCTTTGTTTAAGTCCCTTTTGATAACTTCCGCCAGATGCTTCACACCTTCATCCAAAAACGCCACCGTTTCAGGGTCGGCCCCCTTTTGCGGAGCAAATACGTAAGCCGCACCTCTAGGTCCGTACATGGGATTGTCGATGTCACACATGGTTATTATTTCTATCCCGTTTAATATTTCCGCTTTTCCGGAAAGGTCTATTTTTTCAATGTGATGAAGGGTCCCGCCGGTAGGAATAAAATGCTCACCTTCAGTATTATAAAACCGAACACCTACGGCTGCCGCAGCCCCACAACCGCCGTCGTTGGTACAACTGCCGCCTAGTCCTACAATAATTTTTTTTACTCCTCTATTGGCAGCATCCAGAATCAGCTGGCCTACACCATAGGTAGTGGTTTTTCGCGGATCTTTTCTGCCTTCCACAAGGGGCAGTCCTGCACATGCTGCCATTTCAATGACTGCAGTACGGCCATTCTCAATGATACCGTAAAAAGAATCCATATCTTCAAAATAGGGATCTTTTACGGTAACATGAATTTTTTCACCGCCTAATGCAGCCAGAAAACAGTCTACACTTCCTTCTCCTCCGTCGGCTACGGGTATGGAAACCACTTCACAATCCGGAAAATGTTCCTTCATTTTATGTTTTATAATGTCACATATTTTAGCGGAACTAAGTGTACCTTTAAAGGAATCGGGAACCAATACTACCTTTTTCATAACCAATCTCCTTTGCTATCTATTTAAAGATTAAAGAACAATTACGGACACTCCGTCAGGAATCACCGTAATTTTCGAATCCTTTTTCCCTAAAATTTCATCGGCTTTTGCAATGGCTTCATCCACCGAATGGGCAGGAATCATGTGGAAATCCGAAACCATATCATCCGGAGCATCGGACACATAGATAACCGTAGCCTTTTGCAAAACACGTGCCAATATTTGTGCCTGCCATTGGTCAGGAATAGTCTCCTCACTGGGAGTAGCCAAGAATTTTTCCATAATTTTATTGACATCCTTCTCTTCCTTAAAAGACTGGTAAAGACTCTCTCCGCCATGGCCGTCGTCGGATCTGGCAATCATTATGATGACTCCGCCTTGGTTGACCGTAGCTTCGGCAGCCGTCATGCCTTTAATGGCCTGATAAATATTCTGATCAAGAGGATAGCCGCCGTTTGTTGAAATGACAATATCAGCCGGCATCTTATTCACCCTGCATTGACTGTTTAAGAAGTCACATCCTTTTCGATGGGCCAAGTCACAATCTCCGGCTACCGCATACATGATTTCCTTGTCCGCATTAATCACTACATTGACTATAAAATCCAATCTGGCAGCCCTTGCAGCATAAAGCATGTCAATATGAACCGGGTTCCCGTCAATAATCCCTGTTCTTGCCTTTTCGCTATTAAGAAATGTTGCATTATGATTATACATAATGGTAGTTCTGCTTGCAATTCCGGGAAGTACGCTTTTTCTTCCGCCGGAGAAACCGGCAAAACAATGGGGCTCGATAAATCCTTCGGCAACAAGAAGGTCGGCTTCCGCCGCTAATCTGTTTATCACAAGCGAGCCTCCCGACGGAAGTACCCCTATATTCACAAGCATACTCTCATCATCACAGTCATGAATATATATTTTCTCATTGGCCACGATATCCGCTCCGTATTTGTTTTCCAATTCCTCTTTTGTTGTCTCTCTATGACATCCCGTAGCCACTAAGATGGTAATATCCGCATGAGGATTTCCCTTTCTTATTTCTTCCAGCATCAACGGCATAATAATCTTACTTGGAACAGGTCTTGTATGGTCACTTGAAATAATAACGATTTTGTTTTTCCCTTTTGCCATTTCCTTTAATCTCGGCGTTCCGATAGGATTTTCAAGAGCTTTTCTTACCAATTCATCCTGGCCCAACTCCGGTTGATAGTGATGCAAATGGGATACCAAAACCCCATTTAATCGTTCATCCGGTATTTCTACCTGAAGATGTTCCTTTCCATAAGGCAATTTTATCTTAGCCATGTTTCATTTTCTCCTCTCTGTATATATTTTTACTTTTCCCTTTATATATTTTTACATATTACTAAAATTTTCTATTGTAATACAGTAATTATATTATACAAATACATAATTCTCAATATTTAGGAACACAACAACATCAATTCCTTATGAATAATTTATTATGATCAGTAAAAAATAAGTATTAATCAACACTGCACGAAAAAGGAGTAATACTACATGAGCATAGATATCCAAAAGATTTTTCAAAATCCGCCTCAATCCTATTGGATAAGCTCTACGTCACCATGTAGACATCCTATGTTAACCGAAGATATAAAAGTTGATATAGCCATCATAGGCGGGGGTATTACGGGAATTCTCACTGCCTACATGTTGAATCAGCATGGAATCAAGCCGGCAATTCTTGAGGCTGACTATATCCTTAAAGGTACTACAGGGCACACAACGGCAAAAATAACTTCACAACACGGCTTGATCTATCACAAAATAAAAAATCAGATTAGCGAAGAATTGGCAAAACAATACGCAGAAGCCAATGAAACGGCTATTAAAATGATTGAAAAAATAGCAACAGAAAACCGTATTGAGTGTGACTATGTACCACAATCGGCATATATCTATACTCAACAAGATGATTATGTTAACAAAATAATCAAAGAAACGGAAGCGGCGTCTGCTTTAGGCATAGAAGCAACCTATTTGGAGGAAATCCCTTTACCCTTCTCCGTTAAGGCGGCAGTCCGCTTTGACAACCAGGCTCAATTTCATCCATTGAAATTTTTAATTCCACTGGTACGAAAACTTGTAAACGACGGTGTCCAAATTTTCGAACAAAGCAGAGTGGTAGATATTGAACGCGATTACAACTACACTTTAATCACCGGTAATGGAAAAAAAGTAAAAGCGGACAAAATAATCATTGCTTCCCACTACCCCTGTTATAATAAACCGGGATTATATTTTACAAGAATTTACACGGAACGTTCCTATGTCATTGCCATAAAAGCAAAGGAAAAATATCCCGGCGGAATGTATATAAGTGCGGAAGAACCTGCACGTTCCTTTCGGAATCAACAATCGGACAATGATGAACTAGTATTGATAGGAGGTGAACATCACAAAACAGGACAAGGCGAGGATACCAATAAACATTATGAAGCACTTATGGAATTTGCCAACGAAACGTTTACCGTAGAAGATATTCCTTACCGCTGGTCCACCCAAGATTGTATGACCTTAGACGACTTACCCTATGTAGGGCGCTTTACATCAAAAATGCCGGATATATACGTAGCCACCGGATACGGTAAATGGGGAATGACGAACAGCATGGCCTCTGCCATGATTTTAAGCGATTTAATCGTCAAGGGAATCAGTCCTTGGGAGGAGGTATATAACCCATTAAGAAAAACCATTACCGCTTCTGCCAAAAACTTTGTTGTAGAAAACCTCAATGTGGCCGACAAACTAATTCAAGGCAAAATATCTCCTCTTCCTTCAGAGGTGGAAATTCAACCCGGTGAAGCAAAAGTCTTTGAGACCGACGGGCAAAGGACCGGTGGCTATCGGGACGAGCGAGGCATCCTTCATTTGGTAGATACAACCTGTACCCATATGGGATGCGAACTGAACTGGAATTCGGCTGAAAAATCCTGGGACTGTCCCTGCCACGGCTCAAGATTCACATATGACGGCCATGTGATTGAGGGCCCGGCGGTGAAACCTTTAAACACTCAAAAGATGTGAATACTATCAAAAAACTTATCAAAGAGGATTTTTAAAACTAAAAAAAAGACACATCAAACGATGTGTAAATGAAAATAGGATCAAGTTGCCGCTAACAATCAATAAAGCAGTAATATATCGTATATTCATTAAAATAATATCCAAAATTTTCTATAATATACATCTTTGTAGCATAAAATACACAATGAATGAACAATAATTTTTTTGATTCACAAAAATTTATTAAAATAAAAGTGGTGATAATATGAATTATCCAAATCGTCCAAAAAAAGATAAAAAACAAATACTGAAAAAAGGATTTTCCTGGGGCAGCACTACGCCTGATTGGGAGGAAGAATCCGAAGAATTAATGGATGAATTGGAAGAACTCCGCGAACGGAGTAAGGAATAATATATGACTTCATTTTTAGGCGTATTACTTTTATTATTATGGCTTGACTTAACTTCTTCCCAGCACAGGGAAGAAGTTAAGTCAAGCCTTATTGCCTGCTGAAATGATATTTGTTTTAATCATTCGCCAATCCTGACTTCTGCATCAAGTAATGCTTTTGCGATGAATTTCCACACTAATGACACCCACCGGCTACGAAACCGGAACCAATGAACGGCGTATCATTCCCCACTTCATTTTTTATCTGATTCAAATCCACATTATTAATATTATCTACTACTCTAATATAACTTCGAATCATTCCCATCCAGCAAGTATAAAGAATATTTCCTTCTTCCTCCGGTACAAACTCAATCACATTTTCCCCCACTGTCAACGTATACTGCTTATTATATTTTGGTATGATAAAAGGGTTATTGCAACCGTTTAAATCATCTTCTTCCACTTTAATAATCCATCTTACCGGAATTCCCTTTTGTACCACTATGGGGGGATATCTTCCGGCCTCCAACTTCGTTGTGACTACCTGAACATCTCCTTCTATTTTCGCAACATTACTGAAACCTGAAGAAGGACTAAAAATATGAAATCCCGATAAACTCAATCCTCTATTGATCATTACAATTCCTAATCCCATAACCAATACCGCACTTGCTTTCATCATTTTTTGAGTAAACTTTCCGCTCAACAATGAACTGACCGCACCCAATCCAAACATAAGAGGAACAGTTCCCATACTAAACGTAAACATGGACATTGCCCCTGCAACAAAACTTCCTGTTCCCAATGCATATAACTGCATGGACTGTAACGGTCCACAGGGCATTAAGCCATTTAACAAACCCACGTAATAGGGACCGTACCGGCCTTTACTATGGTATATTTTTTCTCCGAATATTTTCGGCATTCTGGGCTGAAGATTCCTAAGCCATGGAAAAACGGCCAGCGCATTCAATCCCATAATCACCATGAAAATTCCTGCTACAATGGATACAAGCCCTCTTGCCGCTCCTGAAAAGCTTATGAGCGAGCCCAACGCACCCACAATGCCGCCAATAACCGTATACGATGTTACCCTGCCGGCATTGTATAACAAGCTCGGCTTTAACCGTGAAAATTTGCCGGCTTGCTTAGAATCATATGGATAGAAAGTACAGACGGATAAATGAATTCCCCCGCACATTGCAACACAGTGAAGAGAGGTTAACAGACCTACCGCAAAAAGTAGCCCATATCCCATGGACTGATTGATTTCAGGGATAAAATTAAAACCAACGGTGTTTTTAATCAACAGATAAAGTGCAAGCAGAATAATTCCTATCCCTACAAAGAAACTATTATTCGTTCTATCTTTGGATATCGTTGCTGTTCTTTGATGTCTTTTTTGAACTGTAAGAAATGTTTTATCTTCATCTTCAACAACATAATGAAGCTTTTCTATGGCTTTTATTATATCTTTTAAACTAATTACATCCGCATCATAAACAACCAAGGCACTGGAGCTACTTAAACGAACCTTCGCCTGAATCACTCCCGGCAATTTTTTCAACGTATTTTCAATTTTTAATTCGCAACCTGTACATGTCATTCCGTTAATTTTAATCATTCTTTTTAATACATTTCGTGCCATAACGTTCCTCCATAGGCAATGTAACAATAAATTTCGTCCCTGCATTGACCGTGCTCTCTACTTCCACGGATCCGTCATGTGCTTCCACGATTGCCTTGACAATGGCCAATCCTATTCCGGACCCTCCTGTCTGCCGATTTCTTGACGGATCGGCACGGTAAAACCTTTCAAAAATATAAGGTAAATCCTCCGGCGGAATGCCATAACCATTATCTTCTACAATAATTTTAACGGAACGGTTGTCGGATGTTACATAAATTTTCACTTGTCCGCCTTGCGGCGTATATTTAAGCCCATTGGATATCAAATTAACCATGACCTGGCTTATTTTATCCTTATCGGCGCAAACTTCCTGCCTACTGCCTTCAATAAGAAGCTCCACTCTTTTTTTCTGAAATTGTCCTTGAAAATTAAGCATAATATTGGATATTAATTCATAAATATCAAAAGTGGTTTTATTAAGAAGATGTCCTTCTCCTTCAACTTTTGACAAAAGGTGTAAATCACCTATCATTTTTTCCAACCGCATAATCTCGTCATAACAGCTTTTCAACCTTTCGGTAGTGGGCTGCCATATTCCATCCATCATGGCTTCCAAATGGCTTTGCAAGGTGGTAATAGGCGTCCTTAATTCGTGAGCAATGTCGGCTGTAAGTCTTTTCCTTAAACGTTCCTGTGTTTCCAGTGACTTCGCAAGGCCGTTGATGGCAGTAACCAACTCTTTAATTTCCTTTGTGCTGGTCCGCTCATCACTTCGCTGACTGTAATCCCCTTTTGCAATCATTTGAGCGGTATTGCTGGCTTTTGTAATCGGTACACTTAGTATTCTTGATAAAAATGCACCAATTAATACGGAAATCAACAACCCAATAACAGCCGCCCACAATAATGCCGTATTTAATGCGTTGATAAAAGACAAATCCGAGTCATTATAATAAAATGGCCCATAATAACCTATTTCAATAGAACCTACCTCCACAGAATGAACATAAACAGGATATTTGCTAACGGTATATTCCCCGTTCCAATTCGGGTATCTGCTCATCATATTTTGTGCCATGTGTTCAATCATTTGCTGACACAACCCGTGATTATGCTCCGTTGCATCCCAAACGGTGTTGCCGGAGGAATCAACAACTCTAACAATTAACCCCTGTTCCAACGCATTCACTCCGATATTTTCAATTGTTTCCGTACGCCAAAAATTATTATCCATATACTGCTGGCTGATAAGAGATACCACTTCATTATTTCTTTGCTCCTGCTTTTGTATAATATAGCTTCTAAAATATGATTCCAATAAAATTTTCCCCAACAAGCTGGTTAACACAATTAAAACAAAAGCCACAAAAGCAAAAGAAAAGATTAATTTTGTCCGTATGCTGAAAACCATTTTATTCACCACCAAACCGATACCCCACTCCATGCACCGTTATAATATATTTCGGATGTTTCGCATCCTCTTCTATTTTTTGCCTTAAATTTTTGATATGTGCATCAACTGTCCTGTCATATCCGTCATAATCTTCCCCAAAAGCTTTATAGACCAACTCTTCTCTGGTAAATGTTTTAGAAGGGAACTTGGCCATTGTAATCAATATTTTATATTCGTTCGGTGTTAAATTAATGACTTGATGATTTTTTCTTACTTCCAGCTTATAATTATCAATGATTAAATCGTTATTATTAAAAGAGAGGGTATGGGATGCAGGCATTGGATCATACGACGCTCTCCTTAGTACGGCATTTACTCTTGCAACCAGCTGCTTGGGACTGAACGGCTTGGTGATATAATCATCTGCTCCGAGGTGAAATCCTTTCAATATGTCTTCCTCTTCCACCCTTGCCGTTAGCATAATAATGGGAACTCTCGACTTTTCCCTGATGATGCGGCATATTTCACTACCGGATATATCCGGAAGCATAATATCCAACACCACAAGAGAAGGCTGATGCCTTTCAAACTGTTTTAATGCATCTTCTCCGTTATAAGCTTCACATACCGTATATCCTTCCTTTTCAAGGTAGGACTTTACTACTTCTACAATCTTATACTCATCATCCACAACAAGTATCTTTTTAGGGGCGGTCATAAGTTTCCTCCTTGTCATGCAAAAGTCTTTACGGTTATTGTCGTTTCCACTTCTTAAAATATTCCGCACTCTCCGCTAAAAATTCACCAGATATTATTATACTTTCTTCATTCTCCTGTTTATTTTCCTTCATAATGGGCACCGGATTGCATCCTCCTTTTATTTTTTCCACCTGTTCAATTCGAAATCGGTTTCCACAGTTTTGGCAAACCAATTCATCGCCTTCCTGCTTATAAAACCCTCTTCCTGAATTATAACATATTTGACAAGTATTTAAAGCAGTCCTGATAGTCCCGTCACTTGCCTTGACCGCAATCACTTCCATATATATGTTACCTATCTTATATGGGTAAAACTTTGCCGTTTCACTCACTTCGGCTTTTGGTATGATTAGCTCATTGGCTGACACATTTTCAATATTTTTTCTGGAAATCCCTTTTACAATGAAAAAGCCCACCGCCGCTATAACCACCGCTGCTAATAGTATGCAAAGCTTGCTTTTTTCACTCTGTTTGTTCATCCTTCAATCACCTCTTTGCTTTTTTGAATATTATAGCAATATTTTATGAAGATTTTATGAAGATTCTATAAAAATTAAAACAAAAAAAGACCACGAGACACCGTTATAAATGTTGTCCCATGGTCTTACACCATTGCCGAATTGCATTCTATTTTTTCATAGGAACTCTTTTCTTGGGCACATTTTTTGGCATACCGCCGCCGAATCCCCATGGCCTGATTGCACTTCTGACATCCTGCGCCTGGTCTTGAGTAATGATACCTTCGTTTACCAATTCTCCAACAATATCTACTTTTTGAACCATTTGATCTTTCTTACTCTCAAAATAAGCTTTGCGTTCTTCTGCCGTCATATTCTTGATCTTGTCCATTTCAGCTTTTAGCGCCTCTTGCTTCTCTTGTATGGCTGCCAAAATTTTGACTTCCTGTTCCTGGGTAATTTTTCCGTCGGTGACAAGCTTATCCAACTGACTTTTCATCCATTCTTGCTGTTTTGCCTGCATTTCTGCCAGTTTTTCTTTGTGTTCTTTTTTCATCTCTTCCTGTTTTTGCTTGATATATGTATTGATTTTATCTGCAACGTCCTCTGTAATGACGCCGTCTTTTAATAAGTCTTCAACAAATTTAAACTTTCCTGAACCTTTCTGCAATTTCCAGCCTCTCGGCTGCCTAAATTTCTTTTGCAGTTCAAAACATTCAGTTCTTGGTTTGCTTTCTTTTTTGAAATCAGCTTTGAAATCGGCACCTTTATTGCCTTTTGCCCAAACACTGCCTCCTGTGGCCAGTAAACCACCAATGACGACAGCGCTGGTAAATACAGCAAGTTTGTTTTTCATATTCTCACACCCTTCCTGCATTTTTTAGTATTAAATGGATTTTTGGATCTATTAATATTATATCACATTGATTTGCAATTTGGAATATACTATCAATCATATTAGTGTCATCATATTCATCAGTTTTGTTAATATAAGCGGATCAACGCAACTAACAAAAGCATTGCTAAAACATCATTATTTATATATTTTTAATATTTAATTTCCGTTCCACCCCATTCTACAACCGTAAAACCTTTCCTTTCAAAAGGCCGGATTTGTTGGGGTTGTATATCCAAAGGCTCATTCAAACCTTTATAAACCATAAAAACCCTTAGCATCGAATCCGGTCTCGGACTGATTTCAAGCGGTGCTGCGTCTTCATATTCCCAGCTTGCAAATGTAATTAAATTATATTTATTTTTTTGCATCTTGGGAGCCCAATAAACAATAAACTCACTATACTCTTTCGGAGTCAGTCCCATCGCTTCTAAAGTATTCCGTAAAAATTCCGTTGTTTTTTCTCCTTCTACAACAAATCCTTTTGATAAATCCCATTGGACATTTGATAAGCTGCCTTCCCAAAACAAGTAAGGGTATTCCCCGTTATCCTTTATATTTATTAATGAGCCATCCGGTCTTGCAATGACTTCCCATCCATTGTCATATTCGGGCGAAGTATAAATAAATTTGCCTTTTAAATTCAATTTCACAGAAACTTTAGACTCCGTCTCAGGATACAAATATATGACAGGCTTATATCCTATCTGCACCATTATAGGTACCGTTAATGATTTAAATATCATTTCTACAACCTGTCCCATAGTAGCAGGCAGATTAGTAATATCATACTTATTATCAACAATTCCTAATTCTTCAGCAACTGCATTATATCCTACAGGATATCCTCCTTTATGAGAGGCAACAGAACTATAGCCTAATGCTCTGACAACCATTGCTATTGCCTGCTCATAAGTGACAAGATCTTCGGGTCCAAACTTATTATTCCCATATCCATTTATTATCCCTATATGGCTAGCTGTTTGTACATAGCCTGAAGCCCAATGTTCCATAGGTACGTCGGAAAATGTGGTAACCGTATTACCGGGAGCACCACAACCCATTACTCTCACCACCATGGCTGTAAATTCAACTCGTGTAAGAGGACTTTCAAAGGTAAAATGTCTACTATCATCATATCCTTTCACAATGCCTAATGCGTATAATAATTCCAACATTTCCTGCTGTGATAAATCTTTTTCCTTATGAATATACAAAAGAATGTTCTCACGAGTATTATCATTTTCAGCACTACGATAATATATCGTTACTTGGTCGCCCTTAACAAAGTCATCCATATGTACCTTTCCTACCGTATAGACCATATCATCAATTGCTACCTTTTCAACTTCTCCTGACGTCCCTTCTATCATTTCCGTAATGCATCCGCTGCTCTTTTGGATTTCAAGTTTTTCAGTTAACAATATTTGTTCTGTGATTTCATAATCATCAAATTTTTCTTCAGCAACTGATGCTGTACACAATAACAAACTGCCAATTAAGGCAACACAAATCACTATTTTTAAGTACTTCATTGTTTAGTCCCACCATTCTAATGATAACATTATCAATTTAACAATTAGACATTACATCCAATCCAACCGGTATATTTTTGTAAACGAGATCAGTCTTTTCAAAAAATTTAATATATGCAAATAAATATCTCCTATTTTAAAGTTAAGGTACTTTTAATGCTTCAGTAATTGGATTGCTACCATCAAAGCTATCCCATAACATAACCTTCATAGTGCATCCTGACATTTGCTCAGGAAGCTGAAATATTTTCTCAATCTTTTCTGTCTTTTCTTTACCAATTGCTTTTTCAGCAATTTGCACGTATTTTATCGCGTTGTTCTCATCATAAATTGCAACAATCATCTTAATATTTTTAGTAATGTCTGATAGATTCGTTACCATTGCGGATGATCGGACAATCATATTATCCTGAAGTCGAGAAATATTTTGATTATTCAAGTCCGTACAGAAAACATCCGTAACCACAAATTCATTATTAATACTTTGATCGTCAACACTTCTTTGCACAGTAATCTTACATGAAGCCTTCAAATTTCCATCCCGTGTTACCGCCGTAACGTCAGCCTCACCAAATCCTACGGCTTTTAACAGACCGTTCTGTTCTACCTTCACAACATCAGGATTGTTCGATATCCATGTAATTTTTTTGTCAGTAGCATTTAAAGGATAAACGATGGGCAAAAGATAACACGTCTGATCCATCATCATATTCTCCTCAGGTCTGAAGGCTCCATCGGAATCCAATGCCATCAGTCCTGCATTTATTGCTGTACAAACATAATTGTATGCCCAATGATTAAATGGTACATCACTAACATCTGAATACTGCGTTGAAATATCATATCCAAGAGCTCGAACAACTACCGTTGCAAATTCCGCTCTTGTCAGAACCGAATCAGGTTTATAACTTCCGTCAGGATAGCCATTCATCCAACCTTTTTCAACCGCCACTGAAATATCATGGTAATATTCACTCCCTACAGGAACATCAGAAAAATTGGAATCAGAGGATTCATTCTCCAGGCCAAAAGATTTTACTAAAAATCTGGCAATTTCAGCTCTTGTAAATGGCTTTGGAGACACCGTCAATATTACATCCATTACTGTTTTACTAAAGCTTATAGAGGTAAGGCTAATTTTTGTAATTGTAAAGTCTTTATCAACCAAATTATTGTAATATCCGCTTACCGGTGAAAAGTCGGTAATCTTGTTTTTCCCAAGATATAAGATTTTAAGGTTCACCAAATTCACCAATGGACTTATATCGCTTATCTGATTAATATTCAGATAAAGTATCTGCATTTTTGTAAGATTGCTCAGTGCACTGATATTTGAAATATTATTCTCATATGCAGCCAAGCATCCCAGGTCATGAAAATGACTAATATAACTAATATCACTGATTTTATTGGAACTAATGTCTAACACTATAAGTTTTGACATATTTCTCAGAGGATAAATATTTGTTATGTTATTATTCTGAACACTGAGAAGTTCCATATTGGTAAGTCCGGCCAACGGAGTAATATCGCTGATGTCGTTACCGCCTATCCATAATGCCCTTAAGTTTGTGAGACCGGACAAGCTGCTAATATTGGATATCCTATTATTAGCCAGATTAAGGTATATAAGATTCGGTTTATTTGTCAATGATGATATATTCGATATGGCATTGGTTGACAAATTCAGTTCTTTTAATTTACTAAGGCCGGATAAAGCACTGATACTGCTGATATTATTGTAATAAGCATAGAAATATTCCAGGTTTGTTAAGCTTTTGAGTGAAGAAATATCTTCTATCTCATTTTCTTCGATATTTAATTCCACTAGGCTGTAAAGCATATTTAACATGCTGATATCCTTAATAAAATTCCTGCTGATATTTAGATATTCTAATGATGTCATACGGCCAACCACTGAAATATCCGTTATAAGGTTACTTCCGACATCAAGCTCTTTTAACCGAGTTAAATTAATTAAGTCCGCTATACTATAAATTAAATTGTGGGAAATATACAAGAATTCAAGATTTGTTAAGTTTTTTAGCGCACTAATATCGGTTATCAAATAGTACCCGCCTGCCGAAAAACTCCTAAGATTTTTAAAATTAGATACGACATCAATATTCATAATAGGATTATCATATAAATACAATGTGTTTAGTTTTGTTAAACGTATAAGATTACTGATATTTTTTATTTGATTTCCCTCCAAATCTAGTTCAACCAGATTTATGAGGTTTGACAAGCTATCAATATTGGAAATGTCATTATTGTATGCATATAGTATCTCCAAAGAAGGAAAGCGGTTTAAAATACTAATGTCACTTATATTATTGTCATTGATCCATAATGCTCTTAATTTTGTCAGGTTAGAAATAGATGAAATACTGCTTATTTGGTTATTACCGATATACAATATTATTAAATCAGTCAACCCTGATAAACTACTTATATCGCTAATATTATTATAACCGAGCAATAAACACGTCAACTTTTTTAGCCGACTCAACACCGAAATATCAGTAATGTTGTTCCCGAACAAATCAAGATCTATCAGATTAACAAGATTACTTAATGAACTAATGTCACTAATATTGTTATTATATAAATACAATGTTGTTAACTTGGTTAAATTTTTAATTGGCGAAAGGTCGCTAGTATTATTATTATCAAGGCATAACGCTTCCAAATTTGAAAAATACTGGAGTCCTTCAAGACTACTAATGTTAAGCCCTGAGGCATCAAATTCCGTAATCCAATCCACATAACTTTTATAAATAGCTTCACCCTGCGTAAGCCCTAAATAGTTCCGTACCGCCGACTGAAGATTTGGATCAGGAATGTTAATCTTATAATCTAAAGCATACATATTCAATGTAGAGTTTTTCTCTGTTACTTCGTGATCCTTATCTTCCGCCCTAGGCAAATCCTCGGCTCCGGTAATATTGACAACATCCTTTATCTTTAATAAGGTATCATGTTCATCTTTGACCTTTCTATAGCGTCCTCTTACAGTCTGATAACCCGAATAAATATCAAACTTGTCAGACTCGAAAATACTTTGATCATGAATTGAAAAACTACCTGCCCCCGAAGATATACTGCCATACATCGTAAATGCAATTAAAAAGCTCAAGGTTCCTGACATAAACCGAATAAAATAATGTCGCATTCCAATTCCTCCATATTATTTCTTTTAGAGGTGTTCTTTGTTCATATTGAAAGTAATTCCACATAACAACATATACATGTCATAATATATGTTTTTGATGTATTCTCTCCAAAAAACACCTATGGGAATTATTTTATCATAAAGTGTATGATTTTACCATATATTATTTTATATTATTTTGCTCCTAAGGTATTTTTTTCAATATCCAATCATTCAGGCAAATCACATTACCCATATATTGCAGCATTTACCGACAAGCCTGTTAACCATGACGGAAGTGAAACAAATGATATACATAAATAAAAAAGACCCTATGAATTAATCATAAAGTCTTTCTTCATTATATCCCCTATCACGTATAACAATTTCATTGTTTTCCTTATTCCACTCAGCTTCCTTGTCAAACCATTGGGCAATACCGTTAATCATAAAAAATGCTATTTTATTTTTCAAATCAAAATATTTATGGTTGTCCTCATTACTTTCTTGTTCTTCCTGAATAGATTCACAAGTGGCATCCATCTCCTCTTTATTTCTGCTGACGTAAAATTGTCGCAAATTAATATATGCCTGATATACAACGGAAGAAAGAATAACAACTCCTATCATAACCGCCAGTACAACAAAAACTTCAAATGGAAGCGAATCAACATATACAACTAACAAAAGCATTACTACAACGAAAAGTATGCTGCCAATCCCTATAGATAATCGTTTTATCTTTTGTATAAGATTCATCCAAGAATCCTCCTGTCTTCACTATCTTTTCATCCGCATCATTATTTATATCGGCTAAATTATCACGGCACGTTATAAAATGATTATAACTACTACTGTGTTAAGAACAATTCTTTTACTGCTTCAATTGATAAATACTTATTCCAATAGGATTAAAAAATACTGCCAATACATATGTACGGCAGTATTTTTAACCTATTGAGTTTTATTCGCTTTCATAGTCTCCAAGTATCACGTCGTCAATAAGCCAACCGTCATTTATTTTTTTCACGGTCAGAGTAATAGGGCGTTTGGCCGCGAACCCGCCGTTTTCTTTTTCCACACTGGTTATTTCAATGATTTCACCGTCAACCTTATATTCTTCTTCAGACAATTTTTCAATATTTAAAACTTCGATACGATCCGGCCATGGACTGGAAGTCAGTCTTCCCGGAGCATTGATGGGATCATCCATCCATTTTTCAAGCAATGATTGTGATACAAGTTCACCATAATTTTCCTGCATGTTTCTCTCTAACTCATCCTTTGGAGCCTGCAAGGATACCATTTGAAGTTTTAATCCAAAATTTCCTGCTATATTCCTTATGATGTCTTCATCATCTTCCTGACCTAATAAAATGCTGCCTACTTCAGAACTCATAATGCAATAGTTCATGGGTTCGCCGTTCATTTCTCCCGACATAACGACATAATCTTTGGAACCAAAACTTGTCAACTGAATACTGTCACCATTGTTAAAGAACATTTTAATATGATTGCCGGCCAACATTGCAATGTAGAAACCATGATATGTTGGGCTTGTATTTAAGTGAGTGACAATCTCCTTGATCTCTTCTTCTGTAAAGGTCTTTATTTCCTCTTCCGTCAAACTATATAGTTTCATTTCTTTAATCGACTCAGCAGATATTGCCTTGCCCATTTCTTCCAACGACTCTCCGATTTCATCCTGGATTACATTTTCTTCTTGAGCCCCGGTTTTAATAATCACCGTATTGGACGCAGCATCCCAATCCACTTGAGCACCTAAAGCTTCGGTAACAAATCGTCCCGGAATGAAAGTACGTCCGTCTACAATTTTAGACGGCACATCCAATGGAATAATTTCCTCATTAGAAACTCCATCTTGACTTCTTATTACTTTTGCGGTAGTTTCTCCAATGACTAATTCAATCCGAACATCTTTGGTATGTACCTTGACCGTCTCACTTTCTGCCACCCATTCAACTTCAGCGCCTAATTTCTCCATAATTCCCCTTAACGGTATTAACGTACGGTTATTCTCTATAAACGGCTCCGGACTTAAGGAAACGACTTCACCGTTTACTTGAACTCGGATTCCGTTGTTTTCTTGTGACACCGCCAAAATTGAGCCTGTAAAAATCATAGAACAACATAGACCAATGGTAGCTATCTTTTTTAAACCAGACTTATTCATCCTATAATACCTCCTAAAAATATTTTATTGAAAGAAATTTGATTTAATGTGACTCAGTACTGAATGCACTATTTTTGTGTTTCTACATTCATAGACGTATATGTTTGATAAAAGTTCCCTCTGTAACATAATATTTTTAAATTGTTGTGCTGATTAATGCACTTTTTTGCCATGTCCTTGTTCTCCAACGTTTCAACAAAACCAGTCCCCTGATGCATTCATCCAGTCCAAAAGCAATCCATACACCCATAATTCCTAATTGAAAACCGATTCCTAAAATGTACACGAAAGCTACACCGAAAACCCACATGCTTATAACAGCTACAGCGGTTGGATAACGTACATCGCTTGCCCCCCGTAAAGAACTGGCAAGTACATGATTTAGTGCTCTCCCCGTTTCTACAAAAATATCTATGAACAGCAGCGTACATCCTGCTGAAACAATCAATGGGTCTTTCGTAAAAATACTCAATAACGACTTGCTAAATAGCATACACACCACTGACATCACTGCATTGAGCAACACAGCAACTCTCAAACTGCGGATACACCGCTGATATGCTTTTTCTGCATTGCCTGCTCCCACCATGTAACCAATTAAAATTTGCGTTCCTTGTCCAATAGACAAACTAAAGACATATACAAAAAAGGTTAAATTTTGTACATACACTTTGGTAGTGATGGCAGCCGACCCCAACAAAGAAATAATATATGTAGAAGCCATTTGAGAAAATGCATACGAAATATACTCTCCGGCAGCCGGCATTCCAACGGTGATTATCTGTTTCAAAAAATCTTTTGGAAATGGCATCAAATCACTCAGTTTAATTCGTATATTCAAATATCGGTAAAGAATAACTGTCATATAAAGAACGCCCAAAAATTGGCTTATCACCAAAGATACTGCTATACCGGGAACACCAAAGGAAGGAATTCCAAATGGTTTGAAAATAACAATGCAATTCCCTATGATATTAATAACGTTCATTCCCAAGGAAACAAACATCGGAATGTTCGTATATCCATAACTTTGGGCAATAGCCGACATGGTAGACATTAATGCCTGGGCAAAAGATGCTCCTCCCACAATAACCGTGTACTGCCAAGCATATTTTAAAAGCTCTTCCGGTATATTCATTGCTTCCAGTAGAGGTTTTGCAAAAAATATTAAAAACATACTTAATAAAAGACCGAAAATGAAATTTACCATAATAGCCAAATTAGCTATTTTTGAAGCCATATATCTTTTACCGGCACCAATATACTGACTGATAATAATCGCTGTCCCCATACCAACCACATTATACATAACATTGATGATATTAATAATCTGATTGGCAACACCGACAGCGCCTACCGCATCATCAGAATATCTACTTAACATTAAAACATTGACATTTCCCATGAATAAATTCAAAAAGGATTGAATAAATAAAGGCCATACCAAAGTAATTAAACTTATGTTTTTATTTTCTTCCATACTATTCACCAACAATCCGTTTCATGAATATTGTTTCATAGATTGATATATCTTTTATGCAATCATTGTGAATACTTTTTATTTCCGATATTTAGCATAAATAAGTTCTATTCCCCTTGCTAAGACTCGTTTGCCCTTGGTGAATAGACTTATTGGTACATAAAAAAATAGCGGATATCACAACCTTATGAAATCCGCTATTTCCAACTGGTCGGAGTGATGGGACTTGAACCCATGGCCTCTTGGTCCCGAACCAAGCACTCATACCAAACTGAGCTACACCCCGTGATGCTTTTTCATTATAGCATCAAATTTGATTCTCGTCAAGCCCCGAAAAGCCCTTTTTTTCAATATTGGTTCCCCTCTTATTTGTAAAATTAAATGCAGCTCATCACTTTGTAAGATTAAATGTAATTACCTTGACACCGATAAAGTTATATTTATTTTTTCAATTAGGTCTCATGCTATTTTTATTGGTAAATAATATTGTATTTTTAAGCTGTAGCTGTATTTTTACAATCTATTTTTTAATCAAACTTTCATCTCTTTCAAAAGGCTCATTAAAGATAATATGTTCTTTAAACACTTCCGTCTTCTGTCCCTCGAGCAGAAATTGAACTTTGTGAATATGAGACAATTCCGTTAAGGAATTGACAATAGAATATATGGTCATAAGCTCACCTGTAGAGCCGCCCCAGTGTTTTAACTGAAATTCCTTGGAAAAACTCACCGTACAAACGCCTTCATTGGTTTCAATGGATAACAACTTGGTTTCGGGCGGAACGGTTTTTGATAAATCTTTCTCTTTCGGACCTTTAATCAGTTCCTGAACTACATATTTTTCCAACGGTTCTTTATCGGTTACGGATATTTCTCTTATCTCAGGGATAAGATATTCTGCATTAGAGTCGGCAAAATATAAAGTGATTTTTGTAGAATTCTTAGGTCCCGTTTCAAACACCACGTCTTCTTTGCCAAGGGCTCCAAGAGCATTTCCGCTTGGCCCTACCAGCTCTTTTCCCTCAACCAGTATCTTAACCTTTCGTACGTTGTCCAAATCACACAATGTATTGACTACGGAATATCGCGCAACGATTTCTCCCACACTGCCCGTATTATTATACTCTTTAGAAAAATTAACCGTTACCATGGTTCCTTCATGTTCAATACTTAATAATTTTGTACCTTCCGGAATAGCCATTTTCATTTCAGGACTTTTCGGTCCTTTCAGTAATTCTAAAATGGCAACTTCAGCAATATCCTGTCCGTTTTCAATGGTTACCTCTCTAGTCTCAGATAAAATCTTACTATTATCCGCATTGGTAAAATACAAATTAATTTTCCTGGTTCGTTCGTTACCGTCTGTCTTTGTGCTACAACCCCACATAAAAACAATAGCCAGTACAATAACTGAGACTAGTGCTACTTTTTTCATACAAAAACCTCCTAAACAAAACATAATACATAACTAATATACACGATAAACATTACAAAACAATTACGATGTTTTACAAAAGTATTACTTTTCTCTAAACGGAATCAAAATTGTAAATTTACTGCCTACATTTTCTTCACTTTCCACCATAATATCTCCGCCATGAGCCTTAACGGCACTTAATGCGATGGAGAGTCCCAGACCGGTCCCCCCTGTTTCTCTTGCACGGGCCTTGTCCACTCGATAAAATCTGTCAAATATTTTTTCAGTTTCGTCTTTCGGTATACCAATACCGTTATCCTGCACGGCTATCAGAACGTTATAATCATTCTTGTCCAGTGTAATCTCAACTTTCCCTTTTTCAGGTGTATATTTTATGCTATTGTCAATAATATTGAAAATTGCCTCCCAAATTTTGTCTTCGTCTACAAGCACATAAATATCCTGCTTTGCATGAAACCGAATATTAATATGTTTCTTGCGTGCCAACGGAGATAATGTTTTAAGAATTCCCCGTATTAACTTTCTTAGATTGACATTGGTTAATTCCACCTCATGTTCAAACATATCCATTTTGGTAAGATTCAATAATTTGTCAATAATTCTGGACAACCTGTCAATCTCATTATTAATGTCTACAAGAAATTCTTTGACAATGGATACATCCACCTCAGGCATCTGTAAAATGGATTCCGCCAACAGCTTAATGGAACTGAGAGGCGTCCTCAGTTCATGGGAAGCATTGGAAACAAACTGCCTTCTTTTATCTTCCACTTCATTCAAACGTTCCGTCATGGTATTAAAAGCCATACCTAATTGGGCAATTTCATCATTTCCTTTAATTTCAACCTTTTGATTTAATTGTCCGTCCGATGACATATGCCTTATGGCTCTTGTAAGCTGTTCAACAGGTGCTGTGATTACTCCTGCAAATACGAAACTCATGATACCGATAAGAATGCTCACCACAAAAGAAATAGCATATAGCCGATTCTGAATATCCCTTAAAAAATCCATAATCTCTTCCGCGGATGTGGACAAATATACTACCCCTATGGTTGTCTGATCCTTTAGAATAGGAACTGCCGCATCCACTACCCAGCCTGCTTTTTCCTCACGGTGAGCACTGGCATCGTCCTTACCTTTTAAAGCATTCAGTACTTGTTCTTTTAATAAAACCTTGCCTTTTAAATTATCTTCTTCTGCGGTATCAAATAATACTTTTGCTTCCTTATCCGTAACAATAACCCTTATCTCCTTACCAATCTGCAGTTCGGGAATAGCATTTTTAATCATATCATGATTATATTCAATATATTTCGCCGAAGTCATACTGGCGATAACATTGGCCTTGGTAAGGAGCTCGATATTCTTCTGATTAAAAAAATATTCTTCCAGAGAATTTAATATATAAATACTAATCAAAAACAATGTTAGTAAAATAATAATAAAATACGTAATCACCAAACGCCATCGGATACTGAAAAATCGTTCATTATACTTCTTTAAAATAATAACCAACACCCCATTTTGTTTGTATATACGTAGGTTCTGCAGGATTGGGCTCTATTTTTTCTCTCAAGCGCCTTACATGAACATCCACTGTCCTGATATCCCCGGGATAATCATACCCCCATATAATATCCAGAAGGTTTTCCCGGCTATATACCCTGCCGGGATTTGTGACAAACAGGTCAATAAGGTCAAATTCCTTCGCTGTAAGAGAAATGGTCTTCCCTTTAATCTTTACGCTTCTGGAATTATAATCAAGTTCAATATCTCCTACTTTAACATTGTTCTTTTTCTGGCTACCGCCGGAAGAATGAGACCTTCTTAAAATAGCCTTGACCCTTGCTTTTAATTCCAAAATGTTGAAGGGCTTTGTAAGATAATCATCGGCACCATATTCCAATCCTAATATTTTATCCATATCTTCATTCTTTGCCGTTAACATAATAATAGGTACATTGGAAAATTCCCTCACCTTTTGACAAACCGTTAAACCGTCCATCTTCGGAAGCATTAAATCTAAAATGATTAAATCGATACTTTTATCTCTGGCCAATCTAATGGCTTCCTCACCGTCATAAGCCGTTTCCACCTGATATCCGTCTTGTTCAAAGTTAAATTTAAGCCCTTTTACCAATAATTTTTCATCATCAACAATTAAGATTTTCAAATCATAACCTCCTCCTAACGAACATCAATCAAATCTTTAATTTGATTAAATCTGGATGAACCAATTCCTGAAACATTTTGAATTTCCTCTATGTCAGAAAAAGGACCGTTTTGATTCCGATAGTCAACGATTCTTTGTGCAATAGCTGCACCAATTCCCGGCAGCTCTTCTAATTCTTTTGCACTGGCTGTATTAATGTTGATTTTTTTATTTGCAGAATTTGTTTTGTTCGACGGCATAGGATTTTGAACCTGTGAAGGACTGCTAAATGCATTTTCAGCCAGCTTCGCTATTTCCCCCTTTGCCGGCACATAAATTTCCTGACCGTCCTGAACATATGCAGCAAGGTTAATTGCATCCAAATCAGCCGTTTCCAAAACTCCTCCTGCTGCCTCAAGTACATCATTTACCCTTTTTCCTTCTTCCAAGTACACTATGCCGGGATTTTTCACTTGTCCTTTTACATGGACGGCAATCGTTTTCACTTCCTCTTCTTTCTCTTGAGTTATCAACCCTTGATTATGCGTTGGTGTTGCACTAACTTCATCATCCTGACCAATCCGTATTCCATCCTCATTTGTTCTATGATTGTTGATCATCATCATGCCACTTAACGCAATAATTATAATCAATGAGGCTATACTAATAACCTGCTCTCTCTTGGTTAAACGAAACATGACTGTCGTCACCCCAATAATATACTATTCTACTTGAATGTTGGATTTCCTTTTTTTCTTTTAACTTTTTCACAATATTTTCTGTAAATATTATACGTTTTTTGCTATACTATATCTATGCAAAAAAATTTCAAGGAGGACGTCATGAAAAAATTAACCACTGTATCCATAATATTGTTTATTTTAATTCATCTTATTCTACCTGTTTATGCAGAAGCACCCGACATTCACTCTCCTTCTGCAATCTTAATTGATGCAGCAAGCGGTAGAATTTTATTTGAAAAAAATATCCACGAAAAAATGTATCCGGCAAGTATTACCAAAATAATGACGGCCATATTAGCTCTGGAAAACGGTTCACTGGAAGATATGGTAACGGCAAGTTATGATGCGGTCATGAATATTGAATTAGGTAGCAGCAATATTGGTATTTTACCGGATGAACAGCTTTCGTTAAAAGATTTATTATATGGACTTTTAATCACTTCGGGAAATGAATGTGCAAATATTATAGCCGGACATATTTCCGGAAGCATTGAAGAATTTGTCACTCTAATGAATCAGCGCGCCCAAGAGTTAGGCGCTAAAAATACTCATTTCGCCAATACAAACGGCCTACATGATGATAACCATTATACCACTGCCTATGATATGTCTCTTATTGCAAAACATGCAATGACTATTCCTACATTCCGGGAAATTGTTAAAACGGTTACCTATGAATTACCACCCACAAATAAGACCAATGAAAGAAGATATCTTTCCAATACCAATCTTTTAATCAATTATTATAAAAGCAAGAAGTATCTATATCAGCCGGCTATAGGAATTAAAACCGGCTACACCACAAAAGCAGGGCATACCCTTGTAGCGGCAGCCAAACAAGGTGACATGGAATTGATTTCTGTAGTCTTGGGTGCAACCCTTGAAGGGTATACCAATTATTCTTATGAAGATACGAGAAACCTTTTTAAGTACGGCTTTAGTGATTTCAGCATTCAAACGGTTGTGAATTCAAACGATATTGTAGATGAAGTAATTGTGAAAGAATCGAAAAATAACGAACACGTTTTACTTTTAACCCAACAATCTTTATCTGCCTTATTACCAAAAGATATTGACAAAAATGCCATTGTGTCACAAGTGACTTTAAACGATACCATAAAAGCTCCTATTTCCAAAAATGACATATTGGGAGTCATATCGTATACATATAACGATCAATTGATTGGACAAGTAAACCTTGTGGCGGACAGAGATGTTGAAAGGGATCCGTTTCAGGTATTTAAGAGCAAAGTGATAGCATGTTTGAGTGTGGCATGGGTAAGATATATTCTCTATGCATTGGTATTCATCATCATTCTTCGTACCCTTGACGTTGTGCTGAAGGCAAATCGAAAGAAAAGACGCAGGTTAAGACGGGTAAGGAATGTTAAGTATATGCATAAATAGTTGGAATGTTGGAAGAGTTGGAAAGCAGAAAGTGAAAGAAAAGGGGCTGTTGCATAAAATATAAAATGATGCAACAGCCCCTACAAATGACGTACTGATAAGTTTCCGGGCGAACACCGTTCGTCCCTACATAGGATGTATATTCATATATAACTAAGTGTCCATTACTACTTTCTACTTTCTACTTTCTATTTTCCACCATTCCAACTTTCCAACTCTTTAAAAATACAAATCCCTCGTACCGTTTTCAATTTTCTTCAATTCCTCAATAGTTTTCCTTTTTACTTCCGGATTGGTAATAAACTCTAAATTTTCCTGAATGGTTTTTTCGCCTATGGCTTTGGTTTCAGGACTGGCATAATCCATAAGATATTCTTTAAAGGTCAAAATGGCATTGGGCAGACATACATTTTGAATCTCTCCTGTTTTTGCCAAGGACATAAACCGATCCCCTGTCCTCCCTTTCCGATAGCAAGCCGTACAATAACTGGGAATATATCCGTTTTGACAAATGCTGCGAATAACTTGATCAGGGGAGCGATGATCCGCTACCTCAAATTGGGCGCTACTTAAATCTTCATATTGCTCGGTTCCACGTTTAAGGTTTTCAAGCTCTGCCTTATATCCTCCTACACCTACGCACGAACCGGCACTCATTTGCGAAATCCCCAAGTCAATGACTTCATCTCTAAATTCAGGTTTTTCACGGGTGGATAAAATCAACCCGGTATACGGAACAGCAAGCCTTAACACGGCAACAATCTTTTTAAACTGGTCATCACTTACTAAATAAGGAAATGTGTCCAAATTAACGCCTTCAGCGGCTTTCATTCTTGGAAACGAAATGGTATGAGGCCCAATACCGAACTTTTCTTCAAGGTGCCTTATGGCAAACATAAGTGCAACCACTTCAAAACGATAATCATAAAGCCCAAATAACACACCCATACCTACATCATCAATACCGCCTTCCATGGCCCGGTCCATGGCAGTGGTATGCCAGTCATAATCTCTTTTTGGACCGGAGGGATGCATTTTCGCATAGGTTTCCCTATGAAATGTCTCCTGGAAAAGGATATACGTACCAATTCCTGCTTCCTTCAATTTTTTATAATCTTCTACGGTAGTGGCAGCAATCTGCACATTAATTCTTCGAATGGAACCATTATCTTTCACCGTATCATAAATGGTTTTCATGGCTTCCAGAACATATTCAATGGGTGCATTGTTAGGATCTTCCCCCATGTCAAGCATTAACCGTTTATGTCCCAATTCTTCCATAGCCTGTACTTCTTCGCGGATTTCATCCATGGTTAATTTTTTCCGTTCTGTCTTATTTGCACAACGGTAGCCGCAATATACGCAGTTGTTTACACAATAATTGCTGATATACAGTGGGGCAAACAATACCAGCCTCTTTCCGTATATTTTTTGCTTGACTTCTAAAGCGACTTTAAACATTTCATCAAGTAATTCCTTATCCTCCAATTGAATTAACGCAGCTACTTCGTTTATAGTTAATCCCTTTGCTTCTCTTGCCTTTCCAATAATTTCTCGTATTTCGCTTTTTGATGCTTTGGATGCTTCTTCCAAAATTTGATTAATTTTCACCTCATCAATAAAATCAGCTACATAATTATTATTTTTCATTATAAAATCCCCTTTCAAACAAAAAACCTTCCTGACGGAAGGTTTTAATTTTATTTTCCATGTTGCCCCTAGGGTTAGAAATGCTCTCCCCCGCAGGTCATTTAAAACCGCCCTTCCGGCCAGGTACCCCCCACCGGTCAGGAATCAATATGTTAATTTTTTAACTTATCATTATTTTAGACCTTTTTACGAACAATGTCAAGACTTTTTCCTTGTGTACACAATTGACCACTCAATCCTTGAAGGTAAAATTTACAGCGCATCTTTTCCTGAACATCCCATCTTGAAAGCACACTGGATAAGCCGTCACTTCTTATTTGTTTAAGCATTTCTTCTACCGAATAATAACAGCTAACACGGGGCCTTCCACTCTTTCTAAAATAATTTCAGGCTAACGATTTACCCATATATGAACGGTATCCACAATACGGTTTTTTAAGTTGATGACGTTGCCTGTAGTCGCCCGTAAACATTGTTATATATTATTCTGTAGGGACGCCATACATGGCGTCCGCTTGCGAATGTACCGATTTCGGACACCATGTATGGTGTCCCTACAGTAAATACAAATTGAGAAACATATGAGCCATACCATTATATAAAATTTCTTAAGCCTTTTGAATCTTGCTTAAAGAAAAAGATATGTAAAAACCAATGATCATCAGAACTACACAAATGAGATATTTCAAGCTAAATGCAAAGCCCGGAAAGACAGGGATAATGGAACCGACAACAAAACCCAGCACGGTATAGTAGGTATAGCCATATGCCTTTTTGAATAACCAATTAATCAGCTTTGCAAAAAGAACGATACTTAAAACAAAGCCAATTCCCGTAGGTATTAATATTCTTAAATTAATATCGGCAATGCCTCTAAGTATTATCTCATAGGCCCCTAAGTACATCAGAATAAAAGAAGCGCTAATCCCCGGTACAATGGTACCAAAGCCCAAGATAGCTCCGTACACAACAAATGCCAATAAATTCTGATTTCCTCCTCGGTTAATGTCAATAATTGACGTATTATTATCAAGAATGGTTATTAATATAGTAAAAATCAGTGATAAAACAAGAATTAATAAATACATGCTTTTGAATCCTTTTTGATTGGCCTGCTTAAACACCATAGGTAAGGTCCCGACAATCAGTCCGATAAAAAGGTATTTTACCTCTGCATTATAATTGGCAAAAAGGTACTCCAGAACTCTACTAAACCCTAATACTCCGACACAGGCACCCAATCCTATGGGTAGAAAAAATATTACATTGTTTTTGAAATCTTTAAAAACGTTTGCAATAAAATCGGTAATTCTTTCATATAAGCCAAATATCACGGCAAGAGAGCCACCGCTGACTCCGGGTGCTATGGCTCCTATTCCTATAAAGATCCCCTTAATAAAATTGAATATAAAATTCATACCCTTCTCCTCAACGCAAAATTTATTAGCTATTCTTGATGATGACCCCTTCCATTACATCAGCCACATTCTCATTAGCATCAAGAACATCTTCCAAAGTATCAAAAATATTCTGCCACTTCACTACTTCCAATACATTGGATTCCTTACTGAAAAGTGTTTTAATGGCATTCTGATACAACTGATCCCCTTCTTCTTCTATATGGTTAATTTCCACCAATAAAGGAGTCAACTGCTTCGATTTTTTAAAATTCTTAAATTCTATCATGGCATCCAGAAGAGTCTTACAACTCTTTACAATCAGTTTAACAAGTTCTATAGCCTCACTCCTAATCACATTGATGGAAAGCATATTAAACATAATGGCTACCTCATCAATGGTATCAATGGTTTCCTCAATATTCCTTGCTATTTGTAATATGTCTTCTCTCTCAATGGGCGTAATAAAGGAAAGATTAAGATGGCGATAAATTCTGTGATAAAGTTCATCTCCCTCATGTTCAATATCATGCATTGCCAAGGCTTCTTGAGGATCCACCACATGATCTTTTAATAAACTTTCAAGATGCTGGGATGCTTTATAGCAAATCCTTGCACCGTCTATCAGTAAATCAAAATAATTTACGTCTCTGTTTTTCATTCATACCTTCCTTCCCAAAAAATATTTAGTCTTGATTGGTTTAAAATATTCGTAAAAATATTTTTGCCATAATGTATGCAATAATACCGCAGCCCGGGAATGTTAAAACCCATGCTGAAACCATGTCGCCTACCACTTTCCAGTTTACTGCGGAAAGTCTGCGTGACGCACCAACCCCCATAATTGCGGTTGTTTTAGTATGAGTGGTACTTACCGGAATTCCGGTAACGGAAGATAACAAAAGACAAAAAGACGCTGCAATATCTGCTGAAAAACCTTGATATTTTTCCAACTTAACCATGTCCATACCAACCGCTTTTATAATTCTATAACCACCTACCGAAGTACCAAGCCCCATAACGACGGAACAAAGGAGTATAAGCCATGGCGGAATAACAAAACTGCCTTCCGAAGTGCGTGTAACCATTTCCGGATTATAGAGATAAATACCCAGTAGAAATGTTCCCATAAACTTCTGCCCGTCTTGTGCTCCATGCATAAATGCCATTGCAGCGGCTCCAAAAACCTGAGCTACGCTAAATACTTTATTGGCCGTACGCCTTTTCATGGGATAAAATAAGAATTCAACCAACTTGGTGATGAAAAATCCCATACCAAAGCCTAACACCGATGAAATAACAAGACCAATTAAAACTTTATTCCATTCCCCTTGATTCACTGAAGAAAAACCGCCAAGGGCAATGGCAGCACCGGTTACACCGGCAATTAAAGCATGACTTTCACTGGTAGGAATACCAAAATACCATGCGGCAGTAGCCCAAAGTACGATAGCAAACATGGCTGCCGAAAGCACAACTAGGGCCAAATCATTTTCATTAGGACTGAATCGAACAATATTACTTAAAGTTGCTGCAACACTGGCATTGACAAAAGTCATCACAAAAGCACCCAGAAAATTAAAAACTACTGCCATTTTCACTGCTGCTCCCGGACTTAAAACTCTTGTAGAAACTACCGTTGCAATGGCATTGGGTGCATCTGTCCAACCATTTACAAAAATGACCCCCAGCATTAATACGACAACAATAATCAATGTGATTGACAAAATACCACTCCTTTGTATATTTATTAAAAAATTGGAAACATTGGAATCTAGATATAACTTTACTTGGACTCTTCATCAACCCTGACCATACTTAATTATATAATAAGTATAAAGTTTGTCAACTAAAATTATACTATAATTTTCGTCTATTTACACAAGCCAATTTATTTGATAAAATTTTTTAAAAAGTTTTTTGATAAAAAAGGTTGTTTAGGAGGCTTATAAAATTTCATGGTTTTTATAATAACCGCGCTGCTGGTTGAAGCAACCCCTATTATTCAATATTTTAAATTAAAAAAAGATATGAATATTCATGCATATCAAGTATATAGAAATTCTGAAATGGCACTTATTATAAGCGGTGTAGGAAAAATCAAAAGCGCTATGGCCGCCATGTACTTATGTTCCGTCTACCATGCCGACAAACAAGATATATTAATGAATATAGGCTTTTGCGGTACCAACAACATAAAATACCAACCGGGAGACATGCTGATCATTAATAAGGTAACGGACATGGATACCGGGTATGATTATTATCCGGATATATATTACAGTGCAGGTATCCCTCAAGAAAATATCCGTTGTTATTCAACACCTGTTCTTTCAAAAGACCATACTAATGAAAAAATGATTGTTTGTGATATGGAATCGGCCGGCATTATGGAAGCAGCCAAAAAAATCACGTACGCACACAATGTCATTATCCTCAAAATTATTTCGGATTATTTGACTCCTGAAAACCTGGATAAAGGTCTGCTGCAAAACTATATACGGAAGCAACTGCCTAAAATAGAAGACATTATTCACGAAGTAAAACAAATGAACCGCAGCTTAAATGAAATATCATTAAAAGATGAAAAGGAAGCGTTAGACGCTCTCTCAGAAAAATTAAAATTTTCCGAAAGCATGAAACAAATGCTGTTAAAAAAAATAAAAAAAGCAAAGTTACAAGGATTAAATCCCTTAAACATCCTTGAATCATCCATGAATATGGAAGTAAATTCTAAAACGGAAGGAAAGAAAATCTTTGAGCAAATCAGTAAAAAATTTGAAGAAATGTCCATTTAACACCATTTATATCGAAGAAGCCGCTTATGAATATCCGATTACTCAAAAGGTTTTGCAAAAATATCCGGACTGCGTGACAATCACCATCAAGCACTATAAAGATGTGTTTAACCGGACCAATCAGCATTTTGTCACGCAAAAACAGCATCCGTCCTTAATTTTAGCCGTAAAAGAAAACCAATTTTTATATACAGGCCCTGAAGTTTGCCAAAATTTCGGTTATTCCCGTTTTTATTATACTTCTTTCTTGCTCAATTGCTTGTTTGACTGTGAATACTGTTATCTTCAAGGGATGTATCCATCTGCAAACATTGTAGCTTTTGTTAACGTGTCGGACTTTCAATCAGCAATGGAACCCATTGCTGCAAAAGAACCGGCTTATTTGGCTGTATCCTATGACACCGACCTTATTGCATTTCACAACATTATTCCGTATATGGATTATTTTTATGATTTTTTTAAGCAGCATTCTAATTTATTTATTGAAATACGCACCAAAAGTGCCAACCAAACATTTTATAACAACCATACGCCAATGGAAAACATGATTATTGCATTTACCCTGGCTCCGGAATGCGTCATAAAGAACTATGAAAAATATACGCCTTCTTTGGAGTCACGCATCCAAGCAATCCATGCAGCCATTAACAACGGTTTTAAAGTCCGAATTTGTTTCGATCCTATTTTCATCCATCCGGAATTTGACGAACAGTATGAATTGTTTTTCAAAAACGTTTTTGAACGGATCCGTCCGGAACAAATATTTGATGTAGGGTATGGCTTTTTCCGCATATCCAGGGATTTTTTTAAAAGAATTTCCAGGCAAAGAAAAAATTCTACACTATTTTTAGAAGAATTCAGCGTTCATAACAATGTGGTGTCTTATTCCGAAGAATTGCAGGAAAAGGTACGATCCAAGCACTTTGAAATATTAACACAATATATTGAAAAGGAGAAGATATTTTCACTATGAATACTGCAATATTAACCGGTGCCTCAAAAGGAATCGGGCTTGCCATAGTAAAAAGATTGATTTCATTGAATTATAAAGTGTACGGCATAGCCCGTTCATTTAATAATACAACCTATTCACACGAAAATTTTATTCCTATGGAATGTGACGTACAAGATACGAACCATCTGATAAAAATCATTGAAACCATTAAATCGGAAGAACCCGAAATAAATCTGTTGGTCAACAATGCAGGTGTGGGTTTTTTCGGCCCTCATGAACAGTTGAAGGTGAAAGATATTCAAGCCATGATTCGTACAAACCTTGAAGCCCCGCTTATATTGTGCAACCTTTTGCTCCGCTCATTAAAACAAAGCCACGGAATGATTTTATCCATTTCTTCGGTAACCGCCAAAAAAGTAAGCACCCACGGTTGTGCTTATGCCGCTTCCAAAGCAGGTCTGTCTCACTTTTTTACCAGCCTGTTTGAAGAAGTACGGAAATCCGGAGTAAAGGTTGTAACCATTCACCCTGATATCACAAAAACCAATTTTTATGACCATTTGGACTTTACCTACGAGGATCAAGAAGATACGGTTTTATACGCCGAACAAATAGCAGATGCCGTGGAATATGTATTAAGCAATGCAAGCAATGTGGTGATCAATGAAATGGTGATAAGGCCGCAGAAAAATAGGATTAAACGAAAGTAGGACAACCTAATTGCCATAAAATGGATGTTGATATCGCACTTTCAATGGATGGATATGCTGTATTTATTTGTAGGGACGCCATACATGGCGTCCCTACAGTAAATACAGCACCGGAAATATATTAGCATGTATCCGTTACATCTCTTTCTTTTCTTCCTCTGATACTTCTTTCTCTTTCTTAAATCGAATAAGATACCTGGATATAATATTGATTTTCCCTTTTTGCTGATAATAACCCAATATGGCAAAAATCAATGCGCCTACGGTATCCAATATAATATCCATCATCGTATCATCAAGGCTGTTCCGCTGCATGATAAATCCAAATAATTTATCCATGGTAAATTCATAAATTTCCCATATGGCACCGATAGAAACGGCAAAACAAAAGGAAAAAATAGCAACAAAAATAGGGCTCAATTGAATATTCATCTTGCTACTGCTGTTTAAATAACTGACCACCAAAAAACCGATATTGCCAAAAATAAGTCCGGAAAAGCTGTGGAGCATATTGTCCCACCACCAGAACCGAAAATAAAACTGGTTCATTTCTCCTAAAAATAACGCTGCATAAATAAATACAATCAATACAATCTCAAATTCATCAGGAATATCCAATTGGAACCTTCGTTCGATAATGGACGGAATAATCATGACAAGCAAAGTAATAACAGACATGGCCAGGGATGACCAATTTCTTTCAAATATTGCAACAATAGCTGCTATCAGAATCGTCAACCGAATCACGATAAATATCCATAGCTTGGGTTTGTCAATGATTTTCAAACATTTCTCCCCCTTTTCATCTACGATTGCACCTATTATATTTTATGCTTTAAATCGATATCCTGAACCATAAACTGTTTCGATATACACAGGATTAGAAGGGTCACGTTCAATTTTTTCCCTAATCTTCCTTATATGAACGGTAACCGTTGAAATATCCCCGACCGAATTCCAGCCCCATATTTTTTCAAAAATCTCCTCTTTACTGAAAACCCTGTCAGGATTTTGAGTCAGTAAACACAGCAAGTCAAATTCTTTTGTGGTAAACGGTACCTCCCGTTGATTTACATACACTCTTCTGGAAGCCTTATCAATCAAAATTCCGCCTACCTCTATTTGTTCCACTGCCTTTTCCGCACTGGAAGTCAAACGTTCAAATCTGGCTATATGTGCCTTCACCCTTGCAACAAGCTCACTTGGACTAAAAGGCTTGGTAATAAAATCGTCCGCACCCAGTCCTAATGCCCGAACTTTATCGATATCTTCTTTTTTAGCGGACACAATCAATATGGGTATAATCTTTTTTAACCGTATTTGTTTACAAATTTCAAAACCGTCTTTTCCGGGAAGCATGATATCCAAAATGATCAAATCATAATGTTCACTCAGTGCTCTCTCCAAACCAATATCGCCTTTCGTTTCAATATCCACTGAAAATTGATTAATCTCCAAGTAATCCCTCTGTAATTCAGCAATACTGATATCATCTTCAATAATTAGTACTCTTTTCATACGAAACCTCCTGGCTTACTTTCCTCAAGGTAAAGAAAATACCGGTTCCTACGTCTATTTTACTTTCAGCCCAAATCATACCGTCATGTTCTTCAATAATCTTTTTTACAATGGCAAGTCCTAACCCGTTGCCCACAATATTCGTATTTCTGGAGGGATCTGCTCTGTAAAACCGATCAAATATATAAGGCAATTCATTATCCGGAATTCCCTTTCCGTTATCCCGAATCTCAATCAGCACATCATCGATTCTCTCTTTTATATACACATCGATAACTAAAGGATAATTTCCCGCATACTTCATGGAATTATCCATAATATTGATAATCACCCGCCTAAGGTTATTAACATCACCCTTGACAAAAATCTTTTTATTCGGACAATGCAAATTTAACCGGATATCTTCCTTTTCAAAATCAAATCTCATTTCTTCAATAATGTCTTTCATATAATCAATAATATTAAAATGATGAAAATCAAAAGGATATTTCTGCAAATCCAATTTTGAAAAAAGAAGCAAATTATCAATTAATACATCCATATCAGAAGCTTTTTTATAAATGGTATTAATATACTTTTCCATTTTTTCAGGCGTATCGGCAACACCGTCTTTAATTCCCTCCACATAGCCTTTGATGGAGGTAATAGGCGTTTTTAAATCATGAGAAATATTGGATATTAATATCTTCCGGTTTTCCTCATACTGACGTTGAAGCTGTTGAGAATCTTTTAATTTTTTTCTCATCTCTTCAAAGGCTTTCATTACTTCACCAAATTCATCATTAGAATAATTTCCAATGCTGTCATTCAGATTTCCGTCCCGAATGGAATTTGCAGCAGCTTCCAGCCGTTTCAAAGGAGTGATAATACTTCTGTATACGGAAATCGTCAATACACCGTTTGAAATGATAAATATTACACCAAACAAAAATATAAATATCTTTTGATAGGTCTTTGCATTCTTAATAATATTACCGATATTAAAAGACAAAAAAATACTTCCTTGACTGCCGTCCGAAAAATAAAAGTCGTACAGCCGCATAATAATAAATCGGCCGTATCGGTTACAAACCTGTTGGTCTTCTGTTTCAATCTCTTTAAACGATATAAGATGAAGATCGTCTCCATTATTTTTAACGGCCTCAGGCATATACAATATGTCGTTATTCTTTCTTACAATAAGCCCTGCATTCTCACTTTGTATCTGTTTCTCCAACTGCATGATAAAGTCAATGTCATTAAATCGATCTACATCCTCTAAAATCTGCCTGTTAATCATGCCTAATACCCTTTGATTGAAACGTAACGCCTGTTCTGCAGGGTCGATTTTATTTAAAAACAAATATTCCTTATCATATTCAATCACTTTACTCAAGATCCATCCGGTACACATGATAAACCCAAACGGAATGACAAGCATGAGAACATATGATAACTTTAAACGCCATTTAATGGTCATAAAACGATTCCTTTCATGTTGCTTTGTAAATTCATTTTCTTTCACTATTATTTTTAATTTTTAAAAACGTGAATAAACCGGACTCGTCCATATTGCAGCCATGAAACGACTGAGCCGGTTCATATATATCATCTTAGAAATCGTTTAAACTTTATATACACAAACATATCTTATATATAAATAAGAATAGTTTTATAATAAAGCCACAGCTCTATTATAAAACTATTCTCCATATGAGTCAAAAAATAATCTGCTAAATTTTACAGTTATTTTCTTCCTCTAACCATGGAAAACGCCTCTTTTGCGGCATCAATAATTTCCGTTTTTTCAGCAGGTGTATTTTCTATAATCCATTGCAATTGTGCAGCTTCATGGTCCCTACCGGTAATCCCAATGGATTTTATGGCTGCCAATTGCACTTTCTCATCCGGATCACGAAGTAAAACAGCAAGAATATTATTGACGCCCATGTCTTTTGCCTTAGCGCATGCTTGAGCCAGCAAAAGCCTTGTTTCAGCATCTCCGTTTAAATACTTTTTATTAATTTTGTCCCACTTTCCTTTTAATACTAATTTTTCAATTTTGCTTTGTTTACTGCCAAACATTTTTCAACACTCCTATCCAATAAATTATTTTAGCATTTGCTCAATTTTGATTGTATGTATTTATTGATAATAAATACGATGTATTTTTTATGTCTTATTGTAGAGGTAAAATATTAACTGAACCTAAACTAAATATTAAAAAATTCTAAAAAATTTGTCCCAACTGTACCTCCAGTCCTTTAAAATAGATGGACTGAACCGTTTCACTTTTTTTAAAAACTTTATATTCCGCAATTTCCCTTTCATCAAAAAAATATAAGTAAACTTCCTTGTTGAACGGATTTACAATCCAATATTCCTTTACACCGCTATGAAGATATAAGTCCAGTTTCTTAAGCATATCTTTCTTTCTGGTAGCTTCGGATAAAACCTCTACCACAAGGGAAGGTACCCCTGTATATCTGCCTTTTTCATTAATATTTTCCGTATCACATATCACCAGAATGTCAGGCTGAACCACGTTTTTATTGCTTTTACTATTGGCATCATCTTCATCATTCATTTTGGTAAGCGTTACATCAAACGGGGCGGTCAAAGGCCTGCATTTTTTACCTTTAAACCATTGATACATGATATTTAAAATTTCTACAATAATATTTTGATGCTCATAGGTAGGGGATGCAAGCAAATACACTTCACCGTCAATATATTCATATCGGTTATCACTTTCCTCCGAAAGCTTTAAAAACTCTTCATATGTAATTTTGGACGAACTCCAATCATATGCTTCTAACGCTTCACATACCTTGTCGCTATCTGCTTCCTTGTCATATCTTTTAATGATGACGGCCTTTTTCCCGTTTTTAGTCACAATAATATCCTCATAGGCCGCAAGCTTTAAATATTGACCAAAATTATTCTGAGCCTCCGTTGAAGTAATGACCATAATACCACCTCCAAAAATTAGCTAAAATAAAATTTTAGCTAATTTTATTATAATAGAATAATGCAAAATTGTCAAAAAAAATTTATTGACAATTTTATACTATTCTGCTATAGTATAATACAAATTATAAAGTGATAAACCGTTGATTAAGAGTAGTAGGCTTGGAATTTCATTTTCAGAGAGTCTCAGGTCGGTGCGAATGAGATAATGAAATCCTTGTCGAATGGACTTAAGAGGTCAGGAAGAAAGGCATAGGCTGAGTAATGCCTGACGGGAACTCCACCCGTTATCAAGGGAGCATATATGATTGTATATGGAATGAGAGGGTGTCTTGTACACCAAACCGGGTGGTACCGCAGAAGCTAATAAGGCTTTTGTCCCAGTAAATTTACTGAGACAAAAGCCTTTTTTAATATATTTTTTAATTAACATATTATCGAAAGGAGCGTAAAAATTATGGCAAAAATACCACACAGGCTTTATCTTACGGAGGAGCAAATGCCCAAACAATGGTATAACCTACGGGCAGACATGAAGGAACAGCCGGAACCCATGCTGAATCCTTGAACATTTCAACCCATACAGGCAGAGGACTTATACCCTGTATTTTGCGAAGACCTTGTCCATCAGGAACTGGACAGTACAACCCGATATGTGGACATTCCTGAAGAAATTCAAGAATTCTACAAAATGTATCGTCCCTCACCGTTGGTTCGTGCCTACAACCTGGAAAAGTTTTTAGATACGCCTGCAAAAATTTATTATAAATTTGAAGGTAATAACACTTCAGGCAGCCACAAATTAAATTCCGCAATTGCTCAAGTGTATTATGCAAAAAAACAGGGATTGAAAGGCCTTACAACCGAAACCGGTGCAGGTCAATGGGGAACTGCTTTGGCGGAAGCTTGCGCATATTATAAGATACCGTTAACGGTGTACATGGTAAAATGTTCCTACGAACAAAAACCGTTTCGTAAGGCAATTATACAAACCTTTGACGCAACCATCATTCCAAGCCCAAGCAATACTACAAACATAGGGCGTAAAATTCTCGAAGCGGACCCTGATACAGGCGGAAGCCTTGGCTGCGCCATTTCTGAAGCCGTTGAAAAAGCGGTAACTACCGAAGGTTATAAGTATGTATTAGGTTCTGTGCTAAATCAAGTGCTCTTGCATCAATCCATTATCGGCTTAGAATGTAAGACTGCTATGGAAATACTGGACGAATATCCTGATATCATCATAGGTTGTGCCGGCGGCGGTTCAAATTTGGGCGGATTGATTGCACCCTTTATGCAAGACAAATTATTGGGCAAGGCAAACCCAAGAATCATCGCTGTTGAGCCCGCATCCTGCCCGACAATGACCCGTGGGCGCTATGCTTATGATTTCTGCGACACCGGAAAAGTTACACCGTTAGCAAAAATGTATACCTTAGGAAGCGGATTCATGCCTTCGGCCAACCACGCAGGAGGATTAAGATATCACGGTATGGCACCCATTTTGTCTAAATTGTACCACGACGGATACATGGAAGCAGTTGCAGTAGAGCAGACAAAAGTATTCGAAGCAGCTTGCCTGTTTGCAAAACAGGAAACCATTCTTCCGGCACCGGAGTCCGCACATGCCGTTCGAGTCGCCATTGATGAAGCACTGAAATGCAAAGAATCCGGGGAATCCAAAACCATCCTTTTCGGACTTTCCGGTACGGGGTATTTTGATATGGTAGCCTACAGTTCCTATTTGGAAGGCACTATGAGTGATTATATTCCCACCGACGAAGAGCTGGAAAAAGGATTTGCTCAACTGCCTAAAATTCCGGGAATTCAAGAGTAAACATCTGCAAATTGCAAACCAACACCATAATACAAAAAATATTCTATCTACATCTATCTTATAGCGTTTATTTTTTGATTATAACGCTTTATTAATTTCTATCCCCGCCTGCATAGCAGGCGGTTATTTTCCATAAAATAAATGAGTGCACCGCCGGAAAGGCTCTGCACCCATTTATCTTAAATGACACCCCATTTAATTATGCACCTTTATCACAACCTAAAGGTTGATTTTCATTATGTTATTGCCGATTTAAGGTACAATGCTTATTATGTTTATTGTTGGATGAACTTATTACGCAGCAAGCCCATGATTGCAATTGACCCTAAAAAGTCTTCAATCTCCGACACTTACGAATGAGTATGGATTTAGCAGAAATAACAAACATTTTTAACGTCTCTCTATAAGCTTTCCATCCTTAACAACAGTACAAGGTACATCCTCATACATTGCAATGTTTTCACCTATAATACATTTAATCGTTTTAAGAGAAATATACTTGCTTACGTCCCCAAGGGCAGCAAATCCATTGACATAAGGCACGACAGTGTATAACTTGAAATCATCTTCATCTTTTAGGGAAACTTGGATTTTTTCATCTCTTGCCACGATTTTAAATTCCTTTGAAAAATGTTCATAGATTACAAATTCACTGCCTTGAATACCTTGTATGTCAGAAGGCGAAACGGTTCCGTTCACTGCTTTGTTTTCATCATTTAAATTGAATACGGCAATAACTCCTCCGTCACCGCAAATGTTTTGCAGTTTAAATATGCTGTCTGATGTAAGCGGATTCACTGTCATGCAGTCCAGAGTCGGCATTGCAGGGCGATCGCATCTCAATATTCTCCCGTCCGATAAGATTAACGGCTCCAATACGCTTCTACGGCTTCTGCCGATTTGATCGCTGACATAGATGGGCCCTCCGCTTATTGCACGCAGAATGCTGTTCTTTACCGCCTGGCCGTCGTCAGTCCACCACATATCCCAGTCGCAGTAGTAAAATTGGCCTTGTACATAACAATTATAGGCACACTGCAATATGTGTTTTTTAAACCACTGTTTGTTTTCCGGCAGAAAATCGTCACTGCAGCGTGAAATGGGACTTGTCTGGCGGTTCCACATATCTTCGCTGCCCATTCCCATGCAGTTTATGACTTTGCTTCCAAAATACTCGCCTGCGGAGGCTTCCATTCCTCCATGAAATTCACGGGCTACCTCCCCTACCGGAGCAAGTCCCTTGTAGTATCTTCTGGTCATGGTCTGGTTATCGATTTTTACAAATTCGGCACCGCATTTTCTTAAAAAGTTATGGAATGTTTTATAAAACATATATGCCTTATCCGCCTTATAGTCGTGGATATACAGCCCACCTTCTGTTTCAATCAGGTAATCTTTTACTTGTTCATAGGCTTTTCCATCCTTTTCAAGGCCACGCCAGTACCCGGTGGTGGGATGCCACATTCCTACCGTTATGCCATATTCCTTTATTTTGTCGATGCAGGCTTTTAATCCGTTCGGAAAACGGATGGGGTCTGCTTCAAAGGAATATAGCCTGCTGCTGTGCATAAGTTGTACCATTTCTGAGAAATTGCTGTATTCCTGCCCATAGAAATCATGAACTTCCGCCCACATGTCATCTAAAATCGCCCATTTTACAGGGATATTTTTTTCTTTGAATTCCTTACATTTTTGAATGAGCCCGTCTTCACAGATTCTTATCTGCATGGAATCCCAACTGCACCAACCAAGATATTCAAAGATTTCCGGATAATCTCGTTCTTCCCGAGTACGTACGCCTGTGTTAAGCAGTTTTAATGCCGTTTTGACGCATTTTTCCATGAGCTCGAACGGATTTTCTCCTTCCGCGTAAACAAAGGCTAAGTCGCTACATGAAGACAGCTTCCCATACCAACTGAAAAGTCTTGCGGTTAACTTTGTGCCACCTGTCAGCACACATTTGTATTGGTTTGCAACTACCGGCAGAATGACGCCAAATATGCCGTCTTCCCTTTCGTAGAGCAGTGCTTGTGTTTCATCAGGTACATCACATAAATTGTTTCCAAAGAAAGGAGAGCACCAAAATTCGCTATGACGGTAGTTTGCCATAAAGCGTTTGATTTCACATTCAGGCTCAATGTCTATGCCCACCCCAAAGTCTGCATCAAGAGGCAAACGGGAAAGTACTTTCGCATAAACTGCATTGACCTCTCCGTGCTGCTCTACCGTTACCGAGGCTCGTTCGGTCTGTATACTTCCATCTTTGGTTTTATACCATATATTAAACTTCATTGTAAATCCTCCAATTGATATTTCATATTTAACATTTTATATTTTGCACCTGCCATATCATTATAGGGCAGTTTTTCCCATGGGGAATCTCCGATTAACCCAGCAATTCCTGCAAGGTTGTCTTCTGTGTCTGTAATGCCTTTAATCATAGGCGTTCGTATAAGATATTCTTTCCCGCTGTTTCTTAAATAATCCAGATTTTCCAATATGACATCGTTATATACGCCGGTATATTTTTTATGGAGTTCTCGGTCTGCAATTTTTATGTCCATCATAATATAGTCTGCTGCATCCACCATTTTTTGAAAGACGGAAGGATCGGCATAACCACAGGTTTGAATGGCTTTGTGGCAATCTAAAAGTGTTAAAACGGCCAGAGTAAAATCCGGCTGGAACAATGGTTCTCCGCCGGATAATGTGACCCCTCCGCCCATTGCTTTGTTAAAATCAAGGGTTTTATTCAACTTATCCACCAAATCCTGAGCGGTCATCTCCTGACCGCTAATGGAGACCAATCCGTCAGGACAGGCGTGAACGCATCTTTTAAAAGGCGCACATTCCGCATGAGCGCACGGCATGAAACATTTGCCACAACCTTTACATAGGTTGTTTTTAACCATTAGCTGAGGCTTTATGGAAAGTCCTTCCGGATTATGACACCATATGCACCGAAGAGGACAGCCCTTGAGAAATACCGTTGTCCTTACCCCCGGTCCGTCATGCAATGTAAATTCTTTAATATCAAAAATTACGCCTTTCATAGCACATATTCCTGCCGCCGCATGACATGGTCCTGATACTCTTTGTCAAGTTCCACAAAGTATGCACTCCAGCCCCAAATCCTGACCACAAGCTGCCGGTAATTTTCCGGATGCTTTTGTGCTTCTTTCATGGTTTCCAAATTGACGGTGTTTAGTTGAAGCTGGTGTCCGCCCATATCCATATAGGCTTTTACCAACATGGCAACCTTTTTGATACAGTCCTCATCTTTAAACATGCTGCTGTGGAATTCCAAGGTAAGAGGTCCGCCATTGATGGTTTTCCTGAAATCCGGTTTGGAAAATGATTTTATAACCGACACCGGCCCGTTAATTCTTGCAAACAGGCTGGGCGAAAAGTTTGCCCCAAAAGGTTCCCCTTTTCGCCGGCCGTCGGGAGATGCGCCGATCTCGTTTGCATGCCAGAGATAAAACATGGCACTTCCCGTTCCTGCGCGATAAATGCCGCCGCGACAGTTTTTACGACCTTTCAGGCTGTTTGAAAACATATCCAAAAGAGTCACTGCTATATCATCTACCGGCGTGTCGTTGCCCATTTTTTCGGTTTCATATCTTAAAACGGGAAGAAGGTGGGAATGTTTTTCAAAGTCGCTGTCCACCGCTTCTATCAGCTCTGTTTTGCTAATTGTTTTCTCGTCATAAATATGCTTTTTTATGGCATACAAGGAATCGGCTGCAGTGGAAATTCCGGTACCGTGAATGCCAAAATTATTGTATTTGATTTCCCCCATGCACATTTGCATCAAGGGTGACGGTACAAACCATAGATTTTTTATGCTGCCGCAAATATTATCACATTCCTGATGGATTTCTTCCTCCACTTTTTCCATGAATTCATCAAAGGTCGAACAGCTTAGAAGGTGCTTGTGAAGGCAGATGTCAACAATTTTAGGGAACGAAAGTGCGGCAATATTGGCAACATCGGCTCCAACCTTTGGTATGATAAACTCCCAACATGCCGCAACCACATAGTCAACGGCATCTTCAGTATCATATCCAAGACGGACAAGTCCGTCAATAACCACATCATCATTGGAATATTGCGGAAAGCCAAGCCCTGCTTTGGTAAGCCGGGTCCCAAGCTCGTAAACCTCCAAAGGAGTATTTTTTAGATTGTTGAAAAAATCCTTAAACCATTGATATCAAAGGATTTTTTCTTTTATTTTTGCAGGGATTACCTCCACTTTTGTCGAATTATATATATATCCCAAATATACAAATTACTTCAAAAAGGAGGTATTCCCTGTGTTAAACCAGTTAGCTTTTTTTGATGATTTAACTGAAAAATCACCTGAAACTGTTTTAGACCTATTAAAACTTCATTTCCAACTTGAACAACTAATTCCAACTACTTGGGTCTGGGCATATTACAAACATTATGGTCGCGACCACGATTTCTCATTATCCTCATTTGTTTGCGCTTTGCTAATTCAAAAGCTTTTCTCTATTCCTACAGATGCTTTGCTACTGTTATTTTTAAACATTAGTCAAGAACTTAGAACCTTCTGTGGTCTTGAGAATAAAGTGTTTGATAAAACTCAACTCTCACGCTTTAAATCTGATTATGCCGACTACATGGAGGAATTTTTTCATTTAATGGTTGATTTAACTGAGCCTATCTGCCAAAAGCTTGATAAAGAAGCTGCCCAAACACTCATTATTGATACTACAGGTATTGAGGTTTACGTTAAAGAGAACAATCCTAAATTCTTTAATTCTATCTTTAAACGTATCGAAACCTATAATAAGACCAGAAATAAAGATTCTTCCCTAACTGATATTTACCTAGCTGCATGGGCTCAAATGCCAAAGCAAGCTGAATCCAACCCTGATGTAAAACTCCAATACGTTAATGGTCATTTCACCTACGCACTCAAAGGTACAATTATTTGCAATGGTTCCGGTATTATACGGCATATGGAGTTTTGTGATTCATCTGTTGACGATAATTCTGATGATCCTGAACAAGCTAAATATAATTCAGATATTAAAGCTTTTATTCCAGCCTTAGATCACTATTACCAGCACCATCCAGATTTTAAAGCCAAATATATATTAGGTGATTCTGGATTTGATTCTTCTGCCAATAATAATCATGCTTTTTATGAGCATGGTTTGATTCCCATTATATCCATTAACCCTCGTAATACTGATCCTTCCAGACCTCAACCCGGTTTTGTAGATGGTCAGTTTACCTGCCCTATCGACACAGAATTACCTTTAAAGTTTGACTGTATTATTCGCGGCCAAAACCGTACACCGCGTTTAAAATACATGTGTCCTAAGTGCAAACGTACTTCCAAAGGATATGTCTGCTCCTGTGAAAATCCTTGCACTGACACAAAGTGCGGTTTTATCCACTATGAGAACCTTCCAGACGATATTCGTTCCCATCCCATTATCCCTAGAGATTCTGAACAGTGGGATGATATTTCCGGTAGTAGACATATCGTAGAACAGTCAATCTCAAGATTAAAGTTACCTTTAAGAATGGGTGGCTCATATATTAGAAATACCAAGACTGCTAAAGCTGACTTCTTCATGAGCGGCATTGCTCACCTTGTTATCGCATATGTTGCTTATCAAGCCGGTCTTTTTGATAAAGTCAGAAGCGTCAAATCTATCGCAGCTTAACTCGTCATTTGCTACCACCTTTTTTATATCATGCTTTCTTATGGAAATATATAGAATTTCATAAGTCTTTTTGGTATGCCCTTTTCTTTATTCTTCTCTGTAGTACCATATTCAAATTTCAAAGTTCGGTTGTTTTCTAGATTTAAGTTTTATTTTAATTGTTCTACTGGAATTTAATTGTAATTTTTATCTCTTCTCAACAATCAATTTCTCAACTTCCTACTTTTTATCGTCGTAACATGTATTAATTAATATTCTATAAATTTCATCAGATTCAGACCTATCTCGTCCGAAAATTCGCGCTCCACCACTCCTTCAGTTACATCAATCACCATTTCACAAGTGGCGCTGACAATTGCAAAGTTCAGATGACCTCCATAAGTGGCAAGATTGGTATCCGATAATACGGCGTGAATATGTATATATACTTCTCCGTCCATGGTGGTAATATTACCGTGAAGAGATGCAATTTCGTAATCCCCTTCTAAAATCCTTGATACATATTCTTTTTCCGTCGTTTTAAACAGTCCGAGCTTTGCTTTGCAAACTGCTCCCAATGCCCATACTCTTCCCAAACCTATGCCGTTGGCCTCACAAAAAGTTTTGAGACATTGGACAATTTCTTCTCCCTTGTCAAACCTAATAAAATATTTTTCCCCAACTTTTGAATACTGCATAATTATCTCCTTTCTTTATCCTCTTGCCGATAAAAACAGTCGTATTTAATTTAACTATATCCTTCAAAATACAACGTGTCAAGGAAAACAATGGCCTCTAAATGGTTAACAAAATATAAAAAATACTTCCAAATACTTCAACCGCAATTCTTTATATAGCTGTCCGTCGGTATTGAAGAATTTCTTCAACGGAAAGTCACTTTTTTTCTTGAAAAAGAGGACCTAATAGATTTATAATAAGAATTATTACTTAAATATATGAGTAAAGGAATGAATTCAGTGCAAAAGTCGGAGTTGAAAGCATCTGTACTATTAATATTAGCAGCAGCCATATGGGGGTTTGCATTTGTTGCCCAGCGAGTAGGCATTCAATATATAGGGAGTTTTACATTTAACGGAATACGTTTTGCTTTGGGAGCATTCTCATTAATGCCCGTTATCTGGTATACAAACAAGAAAAAGAGCACCACGAAAGGAAATGAAAGTTGTCCGAAAAAAGACAGGAAAATAGCTGTTTTAAAAGCAGGAACCATGACAGGAATTGTGTTATTTGCTGCCGTAACCCTGCAGCAACTTGGCTTGGAAGAGACCACAGCAGGCAAAGCAGCCTTCATTACCGGCTTTTATATTATCCTGGTTCCTGCATTTGGTGTGTTTTTCAAGCAGAAGACAAATGCAAAAACCTGGATAGCTGCTGTACTTGCTATTACAGGGCTTTATCTAATCAGTGTCAATGAAAACTTATACATAGCAAAAGGCGACCTACTGGTTTTCGTATGTTCTTTTTTCTTTGCTGCGCATATTCTTCTAATCAATAAATATGCTCAGTATGTAGATACTCTGGAACTGTCCTTTGTGCAATATTTGGTCTGTTCGTTTATTAGTATGGTAATCGCTGTATTATGTGAAGACATTACGATATTTCATATTTTCAAGGCTGCCATACCAATTTTGTATAGTGGCATCTTTTCAGTAGGCGTTGCCTATACTCTGCAGGCCTATGGTCAAAAGTATGCAAAGGCTTCCCATGCTGCAATCATTATGAGTTTAGAGTCAGTTTTTGCAGTTATTGGAGGTATACTGCTGCTTAAAGAGTCAATGAGTCTTAAAGGCTATGCGGGCTGTCTGCTTATGTTGCTTGGGGTAATAATATCTTCAACTTCTCCTTTTGATTCAATGCAATAATTGTTGTTATATGCTATTTAATAATACGTATGCCAATAATTTCATAGATTTCATGTGATTATTGCCGTATAACGGTCAGATATGGAATGCAATTTTCTTTTCGATTGGTTCTGGGCAGTCTGACGTCCTCTATTGCCCCCTATATGGTATTATTCGCTATATAATTATTCAAAGCAAGGTAAACACCTGCCGTCCATCCCATCATAGGCGGCATGTCATACTCATTGGTGACATTGATATTTCCCTCAACAACATTATACTTTTCCCAAAGTTTTCCTGTTTCGCCAAATACCTTATCTACAAGTTTTATATATTTCTCAGCTATTCGCTTTGCCTCATCCTTATATCCGTAATTATCCAATGCAACAACTGCAATATACTGTAAGCATGGCCAGCCGTTAGGATAATCCCATTGGTAGTTCCCCTCTACATCATTCTTTTCACATGTAACCAATCCATACGGAAACTCAAGTCGGGGTAATACCTTCACAAGTGCTCCCGCCATTTCATCATCCACCATATTCACAAACATCGGATAAAATGATGCTACTGACAAGATATCACTGATTTGTTCCTTATTAAAATTATAATCGTATAGTATTCCGTTCTTGTTCGGCATATACTTCAGCATCAAGTTCTTCCGTTTCTCCGCACGTTCTTTCCACATACTTTCATTATTATTTCTAAGAATTTCCGAAAAATACTCCATATTTTTTTCAAAAGCATAAAGTAATGAATTCAAATCAACCGGTGCATAATGGTATAATTCTGTATGCCATCTGGGGTTGAGATCCCAACCGCTTTCGCAAGTACCTATATAATGCATAGCTACATCTTTATTCTCAGCATCTGGTATAATGCCACATCTTTGTTTGTAAAGAGTCGCAAGCGACTCATAATCATCTTCTGAAAGTGTTCCGCTATAACAACTCAAACCGCACTTTGTACCTCTCCTTGTAATCCAAAATTCATATTCTTTACAAAGCACATTATATGCTGAAGACAACCAAACCTCGTCTTTGTAATACTCGTACACATCACGTACCATAAAAGACAAAAACGGCGGTTGAGAATTTTTAAGATAATAGGTTCTGTTACCGTTGGGCATAAACCCATACTTATGTACCAAATACAACATATTATCCGTATTATTCTTCACCTGTGCCATTCTACCGCATATTTCAAGCCCCTTGTTTGTAAAGTATGTGTCCCAATAATATATTTCATCGAAATGTCCTACCGCAGGAACACTATACGGATATGGCAAGCCTATTAGTGTACCGTCATCTGCTTGATTGAACTTAACTGTATTATCCCAATTTTTTTCAATGTAGTTTAGAACATTACCAGCCATAATTTTCTCCTTCCATTCAAACCTAACTTCATTTTTCATGTGCATTTTCTTGTCGCATAGACATTGGAATAATTATAATTACATATTTCTATGTTTTAAGTTATAACACATAAAATTAGATTTGTCGATATGGTGATTGTCATAAAAAATACATCTGAACTATAAAACCCGACCCAAAAAACAAAAGCTGCAATCCCTTGCGAGATGCAGTTTTCAGTTAGTATACCATCAGGGGCTCGAACCTTGAATCCGCTGATTAAGAATCAGATTTCGTATATCACACGTGATTTTATTATATTTTGAACCCTTTTTATTTTACACCAATTTGGATGTTTACACAATCTTTGGAAAAGACTCAAAAAAGTTTAAAACTTTTTATGGTGTATCTACCAAAAATTACAGAGCATTCAATTAATCTGTCAGAAGCAATAATTTCTTCAATAGCTTTCTTTAAACTTTCATCTGTTTCCGAATAATAGAGTATGTCAAGTTTTTTTGTTCACTTACCGGAGAATCAAATTCAATTCTGATATTACCCCTTAATATTGGCTACCTAAGTTTTGTCCAAATAACTTAGGTAGCTACCTTTGTTATCACATTAATTCTTCCCATTATCTAATCTTTTATTGAATCCATAACAATCGTATAAGTATAACATTCGTTAATCTTATATTCCTCTAATATTTCAATTGGACCGCCAATTTCCTCAAACTACCTAGTGAATTCAATTATAGCCCAACTATATTATCACTATCCGAAAAAAGGGCATCGTAGTCAAGTGACTTTGCTTTTACACCAATACATTTTTCAATGCACGCAATAACCTGATTGGCGATTACGCGTGTTCCATCCTTTGTATAATAATGAGTAAGGTCCGAATGGTATTCTACAGGAACATTTTTAGTGAGAGCATAAAGGTCATTTATTTCACCGTCATGCTTCTTTACAATTTCTACAGCAGCTTGATTGTACATTTCCGTATCCTTATTATAACGCTTATAAACTGTATACAAATGTTCCTGAACATGAGTGGAAGTGGCGAATATCATTTTTGCCTTTGGAAATAAAATTTTAATTAAATTGCAGATTCTATCGATATTATCCTTGTAAACTTCAAGGGATGTATGATGTCTACCATCTATCATGACAAGATCATCCCATAATCCTGCATTCCAATGTACTAAATCAACATCATCACCACAATTAAGTTCAATTTTCCAATCATAAAGATTCCTTAGTACATATGATGAAAACCGACAGTTTTCCTCAGGATAAAATATCTCTGCTATCCCTTCAAATGCTAATTTAATGAATCTATCATAACCTTTTCTAATTGAATCTCCTATTAAGAGTATTTTTTTCATCTTTCATTCTTCCTCCTTCTCTGCTAACTCTTTTCTTAATAGAAACATTTCTATCATTTTAAAATGTCGCAATCATAATTCATCTTGCACCATGTGTAAGGTGATGTAAGCATTTACCCATAACATCACCTCCTAGTCAATTAATAGCAACATCAACGCCATATCCGTTTTCAAGTGACTCCTGAAGCATCTCCGAAATATCCTCTTTGTTGTTACACAACAACTTTATTCATCTTAGACGTCTTTTCCACAGGCTTTAAGAATCAGTTTGTGCAGCTTTCTTTCATACTCATAGTCAAAGGGATTTTTCTTCTCACCGTTTACATAAGCCGCAAATGAGCGGAACATTGCGTCATATCTTCCATACACTGGTGTGTCGTGATATTCCCCTTTTGCGTGCCAATTTTCATCAAACGCTTCTCGCACACCTGTCGTCAGCGGCGAAAACATACCGGGGCATTCATCGCTAAACCACTCCAACGGTTTTAGTTCCACCGTTCCCTTTGTTCCGCATACAACCAGCTGTCTGCGTTCAAAGCCGCCAAATTCCACTGCTGTGCTTTTAACAAATGATACCCCGTTTTTATATTTAAATACAGCCATTCCGAAATCCTTAGCGTCCACCCCATCCGTTCCTGTAGACGTGCTAAGCGGTATCACTTCCTCCGGAGTGCCACAAATGGAATATACCAAGTCTATCAGATGGCAGCCTAGAAAGTAAAGCATTCCGCCAGGATAATTGCCGAGCCATTGCCGCTTTTCAGGAGGATGAGTACAGCTCATCTGCGCTTCAACGGAATAAATTTCACCAAGCCTGCCGGACTTTATATCTTCCTTAAGCTTTATTACCGCAGGGTTATATCGGTACATATATCCCATATGAAACACCAAATTCTTGTTCTTTACTAAATCTATAAGTCTGTCAAAATCTTCGTCTGATTCGCTCCCTGGCTTATCCATATGGATATGCAGCCCCATTTCGGCGGCACGTATGGCATATTCCGTGAGCCGTCTGTCCTCCGTTTCAATACATACCGCATCAAGTTCCGAAACATTTAAAATTTCCTCCACGGTCATTTGGTTGACATTCTCATATGCCCATTTGTTGCTCTCAAAAGTGGATTGGTCACCTTCCACCACTGCATAACCAACAAGGTCATAAATGTCATTTTGAAGCTTTAATGTCGTAATTGCCGCCGACGCATGGTCGTGGCCCGCACCTATCTGCGCTATTTTTATTTTCCTCATTTTAATCTCCTCCAATCAAACTGAACTGCAACAGGAAAATTCTTGTCAAAAATCAAACGATTATATACCTCCATGCATTCTTCAGGCGAATGGGTTTCTTCTATGATGTCCTCCAGATTAAGTCTGCCGCCCCCGCAAAGCTTAAGCACAGCCATAATATCATCTCTGTGTGTAAACCAACCGGGATGAGATTCCACATTTGGTCTTGCCATCGTATGTGCTCCGATTACCGTAATACCCGGAAAATGAATTTTCCTATAATAATCAACCGTGAAGTCAGAATTTCTCGTACAGCCCAGCAGAGCTACACGTCCGAATTTTGACATACAATCAAGTACCTCGTTAAATCCGGCACCAACGCCCGTAACCTCAATCGCAACATTCACCCCGCCGCCTGTCACTTTTTTTACCTCATCGGCAAAATCCTCACAAAGCGGGTCAAAGGCATAATCGGCGCCGTTTTTTAACGCAAGCTCCCGTCTTTTCGGATTGGGATCGGCTGCAATTACCGGAACTGCTCCTGCGGTACGCAGTAACTTAACCGCAATCATACCCAGAATACCCAGTCCCATAACAATAGCACTTTCTCCCATTTCCAGCCTTGTTTTTCTGATTGCTGCCATGGGGAATGTGGAGATAAAGCTCATTGCCCCCGTTTCAAAGCTGATTGAAGCATCCTGTATTTTTACAACCTGTTCTTCCGAGACGGTGTTATAGCTCTTATGATATCCCAAATAAACGACAACCCGGTCACCTACATCAACACTTTTTACCGCACTGCCTTTTTTTACAACAATGCCCGCACTGCTGTATCCCAGCGCTCTCGGAAAGACGACTTTAGATTCTCCCCCTGCGTTTACATTAGGATCACCCATTATGTTCGCACGCTCTGTACCGTTGCTTATTGTTGAAACCATTGTTTCTACCATGACCTCATTGTCCGCAGGCTCGTTGACGTCTACTGTCACAAGCTCTGCCTTGTTCTTATCCGTAAATAAAATCTGTTTACACTTCATATTCTATAATCTCCTTATTTTATATGTTATCGACATTATGCAAAGTTCAAACTGTCAAGTTGGCTTGCTTATCATCGCATTTATTTTACTACTTTGATTGTAGTAATAAAATATGATATTCTATAAAAAAACAGGTAATTTTCTATATATAAATTGGGGCGATTATTGATGAACGATATAATTTTCTCAAACAGTTTTCTTTTTCGTACCGTAGAGTTTGACAAATTTCATCATACGGATAATCGTGCAGGCGTGCCCAGCCATTTCTTTGCATTTATAATTTTGGGACGCTGCAAAATTACTACAGCTTCTGAAACCGTTGAAATAAACCAAGGCGATATTTTTAAATGCTGCTACCAATCTACCGGTACGGAAATCCCAAAATTAAATTTATTTCTTTGGGGTTTAAAGTGAAGTTGCCCTTTATTCGGCATTTCAAAAAGCATCCGATACTACACCTAATCAGTTAAGAAACCAGCTTTTATTGGAAAAAGCCAAAGACATGCTTGTAACCACGGATAAGTCAATTGAATATATAAGTGATTCTCTTAATATATAAGTGATTCTCTTAAGTTCAGCTCAACCTCATATTTCAGGAAGAAATTTAAGCAATATTTTAATATGACTCCAAAAGAGATGCGTAAAAAACACAGGATTTAACATGCTAAATGCCGCTTCTTGCATTTGAAGCTACTGCTTCTTTCTGCAACCGTCTATCTGTATATTCTGTCCTGATATGTAACTTGCCTCATCGCTTGCAAGAAAACATATGAGATTTGCAATCTCCATATGCGTACCAGTTCTTCCCATAAATGAAAGCTCGCTGTTTTCAAAGTAATTCACATTCGGATTCTCCGAAGGGCTTACACTTCCGGGAGAAACACTGTTTACTAAAACGCCTTTGTTCGCCACTTCCTTTGCAAGAGCCTTCGTAAACGATATAACGGCTCCTTTCGTAGCGGAATAATGAGCCATATTCGCATTTCCGTACACGCCGGCAACAGAAGCGATATTTATAATTCTGCCATAACTACTCTCAAGCATTTTAGGAAGCACCGCTTTTGTAAAATAGACAACACCCATTATATTAATATTGATAAATTTGCGCCATTCATCGGTTGGAGTATCTACAAAGGATGCCCAGCACCGCCAAAGAGCCGCATTATTTACGAGAATATCAATCTTGCTGAATGCACTTTCAGCCTCTTTAACAACACTATACACTTTTTCCTCATCACCGACATCACAGACAAAAGCCATAACATTTTTTGTATATTCCTCTATTTCTACTTTTACGCTTTCAAGCTTGTTTTTGTTGATATCCACAAGGATAAGGTTTGCACCGTTTTGTGCGAGTTTCATTGCAGTCGCACGTCCAATTCCGACCGCTGCTCCTGTAACAAGAGCGGTTCTGTTCTTAAAATTCATAATGTCATTCCCCCTCAAAAATTATGCTTTCATCGCTTCTCGAATGACTTTTATATCTCTTAAAAGCGGCTGTTCCGGCGTCGCAAGCTCATCATGCTCATAAACACATAGATACATGCAACAGCCCAGTTCTCCGCCTATCCTTCTTAAAATTCCGCACTCGCCGATACAAAGAAAAAGAAACGGAATTCTCAGATTTTCT
>Ga0134098_1000245_pt1 | contig 59963 bp, 38 predicted proteins | sample 9_3taG_FD_94456 | JGI IMG/M metagenome (GOLD analysis project Ga0134098, IMG submission 94456) | Switchgrass degrading microbial communities from high solid loading bioreactors in New Hampshire, USA - 9_31_10_142_A3 metaG | ecosystem: Engineered > Bioreactor > Semi-continuous > Anaerobic >... | reverse complement strand
GGCGTCGACCTGATTGCCATTCTGCGCGCCGCCTGGCAGAACTACAGCGCCGGCGAGACGGTTTCCGGCGCCTCGACCATCACCCAGCAGCTCGCCCGCAACCTGCTCTTCTCTCCCGAAGAGCGCTATGAACAGACTTACGAGCGCAAGGTGCGTGAGGCCATCCTGGCCACGGAAATCACCCGCCGCTACTCAAAAGACGAGATCCTCGAGCTGTACCTGAACGAGAACTACTACGGCAACCTGGCCTACGGCGTGGAAGCGGCCGCCGAAACCTATTTCGGCACCACCGCCGATAAGCTCACCCTGGGGCAGGCGGCCTTCCTGGCCGGCCTGCAGCAGGCGCCCTCAGTGTACGATATTTACACCAACCGCGAGCTCACGCTGCGCCGTATGGAAGACGTGCTGGTGCTGATGTTTGAAGCCAGCCAGGAACAGGGCTGCATCTACGTTAGCAACAGCCCGCAGCCGGTCTGTCTCGACCCGGTTGCGGTGACCCAGGCGGCTCAGGAGATCCGCAACTACGAGTTCAAGCCGCCCGTGGTGGAGATGAACTACCCCCACTGGGTCACCTATGTGCGCGCCCTGCTGGAAAGCCAGTTCGACGCCGAGACCATCTATCGTTCTGGGTTTACCGTTTACACCACCCTCGACCCTGCGCTGCAGGACCTTGCCGAACAGATCGTCGCCGAGCAGGTGGCTGCCCTGGCGGATCGCAACGCCACGGATGGGGCGCTGGTTGCCATCAAGCCCAACACCGGCGAGATCCTGGCTATGGTGGGTTCGGCGGACTTCTACAACGAGGCGATCTCTGGTCAGGTCAACATGGCCATCAGCCCGCGCCAGCCGGGCTCGGCGATCAAGCCGCTCACCTATCTGGCGGCTTTCGAGAAGGGCTGGACCCCGGCGACCCTGATCTGGGACGTGCCCTCGGAGTTCCCGCCTTCCGGGCGTGCGGATGACACCCGCCCGCCCTATGAGCCGGTCAATTACGACGGGCGCTTCCACGGCCCGGTGACCGTGCGCTCCGCGCTGGCGAACTCCTATAACATTCCGGCTGTCAAGACGCTGGCCTTTGTCGGCCTGTATGACGACCCGTCCACCCCTCAGGAAGACGGTTTCCTGGAGCTGGCGCGCCGGATGGGCATCACCACCCTGAACCGCGACGATTACGGCCTGTCGCTCACCCTGGGCGGCGGGGACGTATCGCTGCTGGAGCTGACCGGCGCTTACGCCACGCTCGCCAATTACGGGCGGCGCGTGCCGCCGGTGGCGATTACGCGCATCCTGGATCACAACGGTAATGTGGTCTACGATTACCAGCAGCCGGCCGGCGATCAGGTGGTGCGCGCCGAGCACGCCTACCTGATCACATCCATCCTGTCGGACAACCAGGCGCGCACGCCTGCTTTTGGATCCGATTCGGTGCTCAACCTGCCCTTCGCGGCTGCGGTGAAAACCGGCACGACCAACGATTTCCGCGACAACCTGACCGTGGGCTACACCCCCGATCTGGCGGTTGGCGTGTGGGTGGGCAACGCCGACTATACCCCCATGCAGAACACCAGCGGCCTGACGGGCGCTGCGCCGATCTGGTCGCAGTTTATGCAGCAGGCCGCTCCGGCGGTCGCCGGAGGGACGCCGAGCCCCTTCACACGGCCCGCCGGCATCGTCGAATACGCCGTCTGCGCCATCTCCGGAACCCTGCCTTCGGAGTGGTGTCCCAGCCAGCGCACCGAAATCTTCGCTGCCGACCAGCCACCGCTGCCCAAAGAAGAGGATCTGTGGCAGGAAGTTGAGATTGACACCTGGACGGCTCTGAAAGCCTCCCGTGAATGCTCCGACTTTACGGATGAACGCTTCGTGCTCAACGTCAGCGACCCCTTCGCTCGCGAGTGGCTCCTTGAAGACGCGGCGGGACAGGCCTGGGCCGAGCAGCACGGTTTTGACGACGAGATTACCTTCGCACCGGAGCGTGAGTGCCGTGCCGACGATCCGCGCCCGATCCTGGAGATCACCTCGCCGCGCGATGGAGAGCGAATCAGCGAAGGTGAGCTGGAGATTCGCGGCGTCGCCGATGCGACCAACTGGTTCGAGTACTGGCGGCTGGAGTACGGGCGCGGCGACGATCCCGACGACTGGGAGACGCTGGAAGAAAGCACCCGGGCAGTGCCGGGGAATGCAGACCTGTATGAATGGGACCTGGAGGAAGCCGTTGCGAAGGATGGACTGAGCGGCGTGATCACCCTGCGCCTGTCGGTGCACAGCACGCGCGACACCCATGCTGAAAAGCGGATCCGCCTGATCATCGACGTCCCCACACCGACTCCGACGCCCACGGCCACGGCGACGGAAACCCCGACGGCCACCATCACAGCGACGCCGACCAGCACACCTACGAACACCCAGGAGCCGCCCACCGTGACTCAGGCGCCGCCTTCCGATACCATTCCCCCGCCCACCGCCGTGGTGACCGAGCCGGTGGATATCGTTTCAACCCCCGATTCGCAGGCTACGGTTAGTGTACCTGGTGGGCCCGAAGAAGATGACGACGGCGGTTTTGATTTCTTTGACTGGCTGGGTGACCTGTTCGGACGGTCGACGCCGACCCCAGCGCCGCCCACAGAGACCGTGCCGCCGGCAGAAACCCCAACTCCTGAGATCCTGCCGACGGATACGGCGCCGCCCCCTGCGACCGAGACGATTCCGCCTGCAGCGGAGCCGTCTGCTCCGGAGCCCACCGCCGGGGAGGTCCTCCCGAGCGAAGCTCCCCCTGTGGAACTGCCGCCGGTAGAGCTTCCTGAGATCGAGCTGCCGTCCATCCCGACCCTGCCCCCGGCGCCAGAGGAAGTTGGCGGCCTGCTCGGCTGGTTGGGCAGGCTGCTGGACATCAGCACGCCCACACCGGAAGGCCCGGTGATTGAGGCTCCCATCGGATCTGGCGATCCACTGTCCACCCCTTTACCATATCCATTCCCGGGGACGGAGACGGCCACCCCCACGGTGACGCCTGCACCCGCCGGCAGCAACCCGGCTCCCAGCCCCGGCGGATTTCTCGACTGGCTGCGCAGCCTGTTTTCCAGGTAATCACGCTGGAAAACAATCCCACATCCTGTTTGGATAAAAAATTTCTGGCTCCCATACGAATAATGGGAGCCAGTTTTTTCGCGCAAAAGGGTGGTTTTTGATCTGTTCAGTTGGGTGGTTACCGTCCGTCCCGTCTCATCAGAACAACTGCATCTGTTCGCTGCTGCCGGTGAGCGGGTCGAGGCGCAGCTGTTCTTCGAAAGCCTGCAGCGTCAGTTCCGGAACCGCTGCCAGATGACGCAAACGGCCGAAGGACAGAAAGCGCCAGTGCTGCGTTTCGGCCGGGCGGTGTGGACTGTGCTCCAGTTTGTAAACCAGCAGTTCGAGGCGCTCTTCGGGGTGGACGATGATCACCCCGGCAGGCAGATCACCCAGAACAGCGGAGGCCTGCAGGTGAAAGGTATAAGCCGCATCGCCCTGCGCCGTCTTCCAGACCACGGACCGTTCTCCGGGAGCCTCCGCTGTGAGCTGCAGCTGCGCTCCGATCTGCAGCAGCAGACTGCGCAGTTCTTCAATTTCCGCCCGGCGGATGGCGGGCGTGTCCGCGGCGTTCAGCTCCCAGCCGCCGCTGGCGCTTTCCTGGGCGTAAGACTGCAGACAAACCTGCAGCAGCTCCCGGGAGGGGGTGAAAAGGCCCCTGAAATGGGCACACAGTGCCTGGTCGATTTCATATGTATCACAGCCGGGCTCTTTCTGCAAAAAGCGCACCAGCCACATCTCCACACGGTCGGAGAGCGGCAGGCTCTTGCCGCCGGGCCTGACCAGCCAGTAAAAGCTGTTCTCTACGGCGCGCCCGGCAGGCTGGTAGCGCACGAAGCGTTCGCTCTGGGTGAAAGCACTGTGCACGGCGTTCTGCACCAGGGTGAGGGCGCGGGATGGTGACTGCTCGTCTTCTGCCAGTTCCCGGGATTCGGCCAGGGCCGCCAGAGCCGCAGCGTGCATGTGCGCATAGGCGGCAGGTTCGGCGCGCTCCTGCAGGTGGGCTTCGCCGGCCTGTTCTGCCAGGCGGCGCATTTCTGTAAAGGTGAGGCTGTCTTTTTTTTCGTCCGCTGCACCGGGCTCCTGCTCGTCATCCTCCTCTGGGGCGGCAGGGGGCACCTGTTCTCCACAGCGCAGGGTGAGCTGTGCCAGCCCGTCGCTGGGGCGCAGGGCGATTCCGGTCAGATCGAAGCCCGCTTTACCGGCAGCGACCAGCGCCGCTGCCAGAAAACCGGGTTCGTATTCTCCAAGCAACGCGAAGAAGGGTGTGCCGGGCTTCAGCAGCGGCGCCAGATGCCTCAGGGCTGCACTGAGGGCCGTGCTGTGCCAGGACCAGTCGTAGCGCCGGCGGCGCAGCACACTTTTAAAGGGAGCCGTCTCCTGCGCTCCCCACAGCCAGCCCGCCCACAGCGCCGATAGGGTCCAGAAGGCCTGGTTGGGGCGCGGCAGTGCCGAAACGACTGCATCCGGCGCCCAGGAATCGGTGCCGGCTTCTCCCAATCCGCGGATGCGGCCTTCGAAGATGCAGATGCCGCCTCCGTCCGGAGGCAGTTCCGGCCAGATGGTCAGCGGTACACCAGCGGCCGGTTCATCCGCAGGGCCGGACCAGCTTTCCACCGCTTCTTCGAGCGCCAGCCACAGGTTGTGTTCAATAAAGCGCGGGGGCGTTACAAGCTGGCGGGGGCGCGGCCGTCCGCTGCCCACCGGCCACAGGTTGTTCCCCCGGTCGCAGGCCGCCAGGAGCAGCGCCAGGACCCCGTTTCGCCGGGCAGGGGAGATGTTCTCCAGCTTGTTGATCAGCGTCAGCAGGACGAATACGGCGCGCGGCAGATAAGCGTTGAGCGCTTCTTCAGCATAGGTGCGGTCGGGGTCATTCAGTGGGGCGACGCGCTCCAGTGCGCGCGAGCGGTGCATGCCGCTGCGGTCCAGGCGCGCTCGCTGGGCGTCCTCTTCAACGGCCGGACGCTCGCCGGTATCGCCGCAGTACGGGCAGGTGTAGATGCGGGCATAGGGGGCCTGTGCATCGCGCTCCCACAGGAAGGCCGTGGCCATCACATCCCGCCCGCAGTTACTGCAGGGCGTCAGGTACAGGTTGCGCAGATAGGGCTCCATACGCTGGTCGCCCCGGTAGGTACCGGCCAGCTCGGCCAGCGCAGCACGCAGTTCGTCGGCTGCCGGCGGGTGAGCGGCCATCTCCAGCAGGAAGCGCATGACCGGGTTGTTGGCAGCGACCAGCACGCGGCAGCCCTGGCGGGCGATTTCCACGGCAAGCTGCGGCGACGCGCCAAACGGGTCGATCACCCAGGGGGCTTCTCCCTCGTTTTTCAGGTGCGCGGCCAGCCACTGTGCGGCAATCCCTTCCGGCAGGAGGGGCAGGAAGCGCCCCAGGGGCTGGGATTTTTCCACCGGCCGGCCGCTGATGTACGCGCTGCCTGTGGCCATACCCATATCCGCTCCTGCTGAAAAGTATAATGCTTTTTGCTCGTTTACGTGCTGGGAAAACTGCCTTCCCGGTTTTGCTCGGCCCCCAGGGATTTGCAGTTGAAGCAGTCTGCGGCCTGGTTGGTCACCAGCTGGCCGCCAGTGCCTTGTGCAGGGCGCATCACGCGAAGCGTGTCAGGCAAGCCGTGTCAGCAGAACGTACACCAGGGCAGCGGCCGCGCCTGTTACGGGGATGGTCAGGAGCCAGGCGATCAGCATCGACTGCCCCACCTGCCAGCGCACCTTTTTCACGCGTTCAGCCGCGCCCACCCCCATGATCGCAGCGCTGATTACCTGGGTGGCGCTCACCGGGCCGCCGACCAGCGCCGCACCCAGCACCACCAGCGCCGACGCGGCCTGTGAGGTGAAGGCATCGGCCGGGCGAATTTTATAGATGCGCCCGCCCAGGGTGTAGATGAGCCGCCAGCCGCCGAAAACCGTCCCCAGGGCGATGGTGCTCGCACAGGCTGCGATCACCCAGAAAGGGACCTGAAACTTTTCCAGTAATCCGGCCGACACCAGGCCCATGGTGATGATGCCCATACTCTTCTGCGAGTCGTTAGTCCCGTGCGAAAGAGCCAGACTGATCGCCGTCACAATTTGCAGGCGCTTAAAGACCAGTGTGATTGCCGGCCCGGCATCTCTGAAAACGAACAGCACCAGATGCATGAGCAGGAAGCCGATCGCAAAGCCGAGCGCAGGGGAGAGGAACAGGGCGGTCAGGATCAGGATAAGGCCGGAAAGTTGAATCGACCCGATCCCGCCGCTCAGGATCGCTGCTCCCAGCAGGCCGCCGACCAGCGTATGCGATGAAGACGTAGGGATGGCGAAGTACCAGGTGATGAGGTTCCATGCGATGGCCGCAGATACACCGGCGACGATGACCTGCAGGGAGAGTGCCCCTGGTCGAATCAACCCGGCGCCGATGGCCTGTGCCACTGCAACACCGAAGATGAACGGGGCGATGAATTCGGCAGCGGCGGTAATCATCAGGGCGGTGCGCGGGCGCAGCGCACGTGAGGAGATCACCGTTGCGACAATTCCCGATGAATCTTTAAACCCATTTAAAAAATTAAAAACCAGAGCCAGGGCAATGACAATATAAAGCATGATCACCGTTTATGTTCCGTTTCCTCCTTCGGTACAAATGAGCCATCCCGCTCCCGGAGGTGCTTCCCGGAGCGGGATGGCTCATTATATCAGGGAAACGATGGAAGGTTAACGGCTGTTAACAGGAGCCGTCTGAAGGTAATGGCGTTCCAGCTCTGAGGCGTACCGCCGCCCCAGCTCCATCCCGTGCTGCCCAAGCCAGGTGCTCAGGCGAGTTCTCCCCAGTGGGGGCTCGTTCGATACCAGCAGCCCCTGCATCAACCCGTCGATCTCGTCGCGCGTCAGCAGCACATCGCCGAGCATACCACCCAGCAGGCGTGCCAGAGCGAACACCATTCCAGGGGGCAGGTGGATCAGCAGCGAGCGGCTGCCGGTGGCGCGGGCGATCAGCTGCACCAGACCGGTGAAGGTGTATGTCTCGGGCCCGACAGCATCCACGATCAGGTTTTCCTGGGAAAGGCCGGCCTCCACCGCCAGGCGCGCCAGGTCCTCGACATGCACGGGCTGCAGCCGGTATCTGCCATCCCCGGGAATGGCGAAGACCGGAAAACGGCGCAGCAGGTAGGCGATGTTGTTGAGCAGAATACCTTCCTTACTGAACACCACCGTGGGGCGCAGGATGGCATACGACAGCCCGGATTCCTGGATGTCGCGCTCGAGCAGGGCTTTGCCCCTGAAGTAGGGCAGAGGCGAATCGAGCGCCGGGTTGGTGATGCTGATGTGCACGATGCGCCGCACCCCTGCGAGGCGGGCAGCTTCCAGCAGCCGGCGCGTGTTTTCGACCGCCCGTGTGTAGGTCTTTTCACCGTGATTAAAGCGCACCCAGTAGGTGTTGTAGAGTGTGTCGGCGCCCTGCAGGTGATGGACCAGGGTTTCTATGCTGCTGAAATCCAGGGGAAAGGCCGGCACGCGTGCGCCAAATTCATGCGGCCGGTCCGGATGGCCGGTCAGCGTGGACACCCGCACGCCTCTCTCCAGCAGGCAGCGGGTGATGTACCTGCCCGTATAACTGTAAGCGCCGGTGACGATATGCAGGGGACCTGCTTCGGAAGGGGGCATGGAAAACTCCTTTTTGAAACGACCGGTAATCAGTAAGAGATCTAACTTTGCTTCACGCTTCGGGAGTGGACCCTGGCGGCGAGCTGTCCGGCGAGTGCTCCCAGCAGGGCGCCGGCAGCCGTAAAAGCGAAGAAAAACCATGCAGCCGGTGCGGCATAACCGGAGCTGATGCCGGCGAGGACCAGGCCGAAGAGTAAACCGGCGCGGGCTTCACGTCCGCTGTACAGCAGCCCCATCAGGAAGCTGCCGCCTGTAAGCGCCAGCGCGGCGGCCAGCAGGGTAGTCGCCAGCCGGAACCCCGTGTCTGCCTGCCAGGGGAACTGCCAGAACAGGCCCAGCAGCAGGCCGAAAAGCGCCAGCGCCGCAAGGCCGGCCAGGATACTGCGTCCCGCAGCAGCCAGACAACCCGGGGTTCGTACTTTCATTTCACACTTTCCCAGGTCAGGAAATGCCGCCGGTCATCAACCCGAACATCAGCGCCGCCTGGCCCAGCAGGGCAAGCAGGAAGAATCCCAGTGAAAGGATCAACTCCCTGCGCAGGCTGCGCGTGCCGGCCAGGCCGGCGGCGATAAATGCCAGGACGGCTGGCAGCAGCGGCTTACCGATGGAAAAAAGCCCCATCAGCGCCAGGCCAGCCAGCGCGCCGGCGCTCAACCATATCATCGTGCTGCCCGCCGCAGCGGATCCTCGCTGGCGGAGGGCCGCTCCTGCAAGCGCCAGCAGCGCCAGGAGGGCGATCTCCACCAGGTACAGCCCCGGAAAGGGCCATAATTCGCCGGGGGACTGCAGCAAGTCCACGCGGATCAGCACAAAAAAGACGACCACTGCAGCTGCACCGAGCAGCGCGAACAGCCATTCCAGCACAGTCCTCATCTATTCACCTCTGTTTTCGTCTCTCATCGAGCCGATGAAGCGCTGCAGCATGTTGAAACGCAGCTCGTCCAGCGCCAGGACGGCTGCAACCAGGTTGTCCAGCGTGCGGAAGAAGCTCTGCATGCCCTGCAGGCGCTGCATGTAAAAAGCAGAAAGCATAGCGTCTTCGCCGCTGGCGTTCTGCACCATCTCCAGGCTTTCTCCCACGCTCTGCAGGGCGCGATCGAACTCGCTCTTCTCCCGTTCGCGCAGCAGGCCTTTGACGATCTTCCAGAAATCGGTCTCGGCGGTGTAATAGTCTTTGCGCTCCCCAATGCGCACCTGTTTGTGCACCAGCCCCAGGCGTTCGAGGGCGCGCACATTGGTGCTCACGGCGCCTTTCGAGACGTTCACCTGTTCAACCAGATCGTCCAGCGAGAGGGGCTCGGGGGAGAGGTAAATGGCACCGAAGATGGCTCCCATGGCCTTGGGGAACCCCCAGAAGGCACTGATGCGGCTCATGCCTTGAATGAAATGTTCACGGGCCTGGCGGAGGTTGTCTGTCATATCAGTCCTTTAGAACGTTTAGTTAATACTAAACACAGTATATATAAAAAGACGTTTCATGTCAAGGTTCTCTTTAACTATCAGAGCGCTCCGGTATACCTTGGAGCGCTCTGCAAGAGAAACCTCTTTTTTGCCTGCCGGTGTTTATTTCTTCCTTTCGCCCAGGGTGTACAGCAGGGCCATGTTCGGCGGGCGCATGGCCCCCACCGGGAAGCCGGAAATAAAGACTACCTGCTGGCCCGGCTGGAGCGGGGTAGCGGACATCATGGCCTGTTCCACATCTTCCAGCATAACTTCCATCGTGTCGGCATAGGGGACCAGATAGGGGATCACGCCCCACAGCATGGGGAGCTGGCGGTAGGTCTGCTCCTCCGGCGTAAACGCCAGAATGGGTACGTTGGGACGGGTTTTGGCCATCAGCCGTGCAGTGCGCCCGGTCTGGGTGAACACGGCGATGGCGGCGACATTGCGGTCATGCGCCAGCTCAGCAGCAGCCCGGGTGATCGAAATGGCATCGTCGGGGATATCGCCTTCGGTGTCATTCTCCTCCAGCAGGCATTCCGCCACGTCGCCGCGCCAGTGACCCCAGCGGTCGAGCTGCTCTTCGGCGGCGCGAATAATGGCAGCCATGGTCTCCACCGCCTGGACCGGATATCTCCCCACTGCCGTCTCGCCCGACAGCATCACCGCATCGGTCCCGTCGAAAATGGCGTTGGCCACATCGGTGGCCTCTGCACGCGTCGGTCGCGGGTTGTGGATCATGGAATCCAGCATCTGGGTGGCGGTGATCACCGTCTTTGCGTTGCGGTTCGCTGCTTCGATAATGCGCTTCTGTGCAATGGGCACTGTCTCAGGAGCCATCTCTACACCCAGGTCACCGCGCGCCACCATCACCCCGTCGGCTGCTTTGACGATCTGCTGCAGGTTCTCCAGCGCTTCAGGCCGCTCCATTTTGGCGATCACGGGTGTATTGTTCTGGCGGTCGGGCCGCAGCTCCCCGATGAGACGGCGGATGCTGTGGATATCTTCCGGGCTGCGCACGAAGGACATGGCAACGGCATCCACGCCAAGTTCAAGGCCAAAGGCCAGGTCCTGGCGGTCCTTTTCGGTCAGCGCCGGGACGTTGAGCTTCACCCCCGGCAGGTTGACGCCTTTGTGCGGCTTGAGCACCCCGCCAAGGACCACGCTGGTGTGCACATCCTTCCCGTCGATGGCGACCACGACCAGCTCCAGGTTGCCGTCATCGAGCAGGATCCGCCCTCCGGTCTGCACGTTTGCGGGCAGGTCTTCGAAGTCTACCGAGACGCGTCCTTCGGTCCCCTCCACCTGCTCGGTCGTCAGAATCAGTCGATCGCCCTGTTTCAACACGATCGACCCGCCGCGGATCGTGCCGGTCCGTATTTTGGGCCCTTGCAGGTCCTGCAGTATCGTGACAGGGTGGTTTAAATCGGCAGACAGCTCGCGGATGAGGCGGAAGCGGGCAGCATGTTCCTCGTAGGTGCCGTGGGAGAAATTCATGCGCATGACATTCACACCCGCCTTGATCAACTGTTCCACAGTGTCATCTGCACTGCAGGCGGGACCCACGGTAATGACGATTTTCGTTCTGCGATCCATCCCGACCTCCGACCAAATAGTATTTTTTGCTTGTAAAACCTTCGTCTTAAACCCTGCTTTTCTCTCTAAAATTGTGAGAAAACAGGCCGGTGACAGACGGCACCGGCCTGGGGTAAAGGCAGCCTTATTGTAACCGCCTGACGGATATTATAAATAGTTCAGCTCTTTCGCCTCACAGGTGAGCTGCTCGCGAAACTGCGGGTGGGCGATATTGATCAATGCCTGAGCGCGCTGGCGGATGGTCTTTCCATACAGATCGGCGATGCCGTACTCGGTGATGACGTAGTGCACATGGTTGCGGGTGGTGACCACTCCGGCGCCTGGCTTCAGCGTGCTCACAATGCGGCTGAACTGGCGGGCGGTGCTGGGAAGGGCGATGATCGGTATACCATCGCGGGCGCGCGCCGCGCCGTAGATGAAATCGAGCTGCCCGCCGACGCCGCTGTAGAGTTTGGGTCCGATGCTGTCGGCGCATACCTGACCTGTGAGGTCTACTTCGATGGCCGAATTAATCGCCACCATACGGTCATTCTGGGCGATCACAAAGGGATCATTGACGTATTCTGTTGGGTGCAGCTCGATGATGGGGTTATCGTCGATCCAATCGAACAGACGTCGTGTCCCCAGTGCGAAACCGGCAATCACCTTGCCCGGGTGCAGGGTCTTGCGCGCATTGGTCAGCACACCGGCTTCCACCAGGTCAATGATACCATCGGATATCAGCTCGGTGTGAACGCCCAGGTCTTTTTTCTCCATCAGATACTTCAGGATGGCGTTCGGGATGGCGCCGATGCCCATCTGGATCGTGGCCCCGTCGGGGATCAGTTCCGCAATGTGACGGGCGATGTTCTCCACGATCTCCGAAGAGCCTTCGTCAGTAAGCGGCAGCTCAGGAAGCGGGTAATCCACCGGGATAACGTAATTTAACCGGCTGACGTGAATGAAGGAATCACCCAGTGTGCGCGGCATCTGCTGGTTGACTTCAGCGATGATCAGGCGGGCCGATTCGGTCGCGCTCTTGGTCAGGCCCACCTCGACCCCAAAGCTGCAGAACCCGTGTTCGTCGGGCGGGGAGAGATGCACCAGAGCGACATCCAGGGGCAGCACCTTACGTTTGAAGAGCAGCGGGAATTCCGAAAGCAGCACCGGTGTGAAATCGGCACGTCCTTCCTGGACGGCTTTGCGCACATTGGCACTGATGAACATGGTATTGACCCGCAGGTGTCCCTCCAGCCCGGGGCTGACATAGTCGGCAGGGCCGACGGTCAGTGCCTGGCAGATCTCCACATCCCTCAACTGCGGAGCGTATTCCACGAGAGCCTGCAGCAGGACGTGCGGGACAGAGCAGTTACCGGTAAGGAAGACACGGTCGCCCGATTTAATGTGCCGGACCGCTTCTTCGGCGCTGACGATCTTGGATTGGTAAAGTTTTTGCCAGTCCATGTTTTATTTTCCGTTATTCAGAGTCGAAAGATGCAGCCGCAGGTCACCCCGGTAGGTCTGGACCGCGCGTTGAATGGCCGGGTTTTCCTGGATGGCTTTCTCGGTACCTTTGTTGGCGATCTCGAAGATGAAGGGGAATGCTGTGTTCTGGAAGGCGTAAGTGGCCGAGCGAGCGACGACGCTGGGGATATTGGGAACGCAGTAGTGGATCACTCCTTCCTCGATATAGGTGGGGTGCTCGTGATTCGTCGGGCGCGAGGTCTCCACGCAGCCGCCTTCATCAATGCTGATGTCCATAATCACCGAGCGGGGCTTCATCGAGCGCACCATATCCCGGGTCACCACAATGGGGGGACGTTCGCCGTGCACCAGGATGGCTCCCACCAGCACATCTGCATAAGCACAGACGCGGCTGATGTTGATCGGGTTGGAGATCATGGTCACGACGTGCGGGAACTGGTTGACAATGCGCTCCAGGGCCTGCAGATCGGTATCGAGCACGGTGACCTGGGCGCCCATACCGACGAAGATCTGTGCTGCACAGGTGCCCACCACACCGGCCCCGATGATCGCCACCTCAGCCGGCGGCACCCCGGCGATGCCCCCCAGCATCACCCCTTTGCCTCCGGCGTTGTTCTGCAGCAGGCGGGCGCCGATCTGGGCGGCCAGCCGGCCTCCGATCTGGCTCAGTACATGGCGTATGGGAAAGCTGCCGTCATCCAGCCGGATCTGCTCGTAAGGGATGGCGGTGATGTCTTTCTCGTACAGCAGCTCCAGTTTGTCGTGGCGCGCTGAGGCCAGGTGCAGCAGCCCGGCGATCGTGGTCCCCGGGCGCAGCCATTCGATTTCCTCCATCATGGGGCGGGCGACCTTCAACACCAGGTCGGCCCGGCCGAACACTTCGTGCGGAGAGTAGACGATGCGCGCCCCGGCCTGTTCGTAATCGGTGTCGCTAAACCCGGCGCCCATGCCGGCATTGTGTTCGACGTATATGGTGTGGCCCTGCTGGCTGAGCATCTGCACGCCGGAGGGAGTCAATCCTACCCTGTATTCGAAGATCCGTCGTTCTCTGGGGATGCCGATATTCATATTTCCCTCGTGCGAAAACCCTGTGATAAGAGTAAATTTGGATCAAATCAATAGGGCGGAATATCCGCGGCTGCGGGTATTCCGCCCTGATCGCTGGCTAGGCCTCAAGCAGGACTTCCCTGATGCGTGGAACAGCCCAGTCCAGTGTTTCCCGGTCGATAATCAGCGGTGGCGCAAAGCGGATCACGTTCTCGTGCGTCTCTTTGGCCAGGATGCCTTTCTTCTGCAGCGCCTCACAGAAGCGGCGCGCTCCTCCGGCCTCGGGTTTCAACTCGACGCCGATCAGCAGGCCCTTGCCGCGCACCTCTTTGATGTGGGGGCTGGGGATTTCCGCCAGCTGGTCCATCAGGTACTCGCCCATTTTGACCGCGTTCTCGATCAGGTTTTCCTCGACGATCACGCGCAGCGCTGCCCGGGCAACCGCAGCACCCAGCGGGCTGCCGCCGAAAGTGGAGCCGTGTTCTCCGGGGCGGAACAGTCCCAGCACGTCCCGGTCGGCCAGCACCGCCGAAACCGGGTAAAAGCCTCCCGAGAGCGCCTTCCCGATCACGGTGATATCGGGGCGTACGTCTTCGTGCTGGCAGGCGAACAGTTTCCCGGTGCGTCCTAAACCGGTCTGGATCTCGTCGGCAATCATCAAGACATTGTTCTCACTGCAGATCTCGCGCACCTGGCGCAGGTAACCCTCGGGGGGCATGATGACCCCTGCTTCGCCCTGGATGGGTTCGATCATCACGGCAGCCGTGTTGGGGGTGATCGCCTGGCGGATGGCCTGGGCATCCCCGTAGGGGACGGTGATGAAACCGGGCGTGAAGGGGCCAAAATCGTCTTTATACAGCGGTTCCGTTGAGAAGGAGATGACGCTGATCGTGCGGCCGTGGAAATTGCCTTCAACAGTGATGATCTCAGCCTTGTGGCGCGGGACGCCTTTCACCTGATATGCCCATTTGCGAGCCAGCTTCAGGGCGGTCTCTACGGCTTCCACACCGCTGTTCATCGGCAGCGACATCTCGTAGCCGGTCAGTTCCGAGAGCTCTTTATACAGCAGAGGAAGCTGCTCATTGCGGAACGCGCGGGAGGTCAGGGTCAGCTGGCGCGCCTGGGTTACCAGCGCCTCCAGGATTTTGGGGTGCACATGCCCCTGGTTGAGCGCCGAGTAAGCGCTCAGGCAGTCCAGGTAGCGGTTGCCTTCCACATCGTAAACCCAGACCCCCTCACCGCGCTGAATGACCACATCCAGCGGGTGATAGTTGTGCGCTCCGTACTGGTCTTCAATGGCAATATAGTCTGCTGTGCTCAGAGTGTTCGTCTGCATTTCAATTTCCTCTCCAGATTCTCCGGTTGAACAGGTATCTCCAGGGTCTCACAGGGTTCTGCAGCCTGTCTGCTAGGCAGCTCCCAGCAGCCGGGCGACAATCGCTTTCTGGGCGTGCAGCCGGTTATGGGCCTGCGGGAACAGGCGTGATTGGGGCCCATCGGCTACTTCGTCGGTAATCTCCTGGCCGCGGTGCGCCGGCAGACAATGCATCACGATTGCCTCGGGGGCAGCTTCACGCACCAGAGCAGCGTTCACCTGGTAAGGTGGAAAGACCGCTTCGCGCTGTCTGGCTTCTTCTTCCTGGCCCATGCTGGTCCAGGTATCTGTATAGATGACCTGTGCGCCTTTAACCGCTTCATGCGGGTCGTTCGTCAGGAAGATCTCACTTCCGCTTTCCTGGGCGAAGCGACGGCCGAGTTCCACGGCCTGTGGATCGAGGGTGTAGCCCTGCGGGCTGGCAATGCGGAAGTGGGCACCCAGCTTGCTGCAGATGTGCAGCAGAGAGACGGCAACATTGTTGCCATCACCCACATAAGAAACGGTGATCCCTTTTAACGTGCCGAAATTCTCTTGAATGGTCATGGCGTCGGCCAGGGCCTGGCAGGGATGATTGTAATCGCTCAGGCCGTTAATGACCGGGATGCTCGACCAGCGCGCCAGTTCCAGGATGTGTTCGTGATCGAAAACGCGTGCCATAAGGATGTCGACATACCCGGACAGCACGCGTGCGACGTCTGCGATCGATTCACGCTTGCCCAGGCCGATCTCCTGCGGCGAAAGGTAGAGCGCGTCACCGCCCAGATGGCGCATCGCCATATCGAAGGAGACGCGCGTGCGCAAACTGGGCTTTTGAAATATCATCGCCATCGTTTTGCCCTTCAGCAGCGGCGGGTTTCCACCGGCGAGCCACTCCTTCTTCAGCCGGGCCGCCAGCTCCAGAAGGTCCTGAATCTGTTCAGCAGAATAGTCGGCAATTGCTAGGAAATCTTTCATACGCTGCGTCTCCTGGGAAACTATGAAATTATCGTGAATGAGCTTGATGCGCTGAGTATATCACACTGCTTCTCAGGTTCGTTATGGGATGTATAACTTGAACACCCCTTACTGACATCGTATTGCAATTGAAACGTAATGCATGATTTCACAATGCTATAATCCCGGAGTGTTAATGACACCTGTTTCCAGCCTGTTTTATTGATCCCTCTTTTGAATTGGGAGGCAAAAAGCCCTCCGCTTTCTATGCCGGCGTGGCCTCGACTGGAGCGAGCGAAGCCTGCGCGCGGTAAGCGGCTGAAAAGTGATCAATTAACAGGGTGCCGGCATGCCTGCACGCCGCCTGGTGCAGGCTGCGCGCAGGCATGGTATGATTTAAAGATTATTATGTCACGTTGTTGGCAGGTATCGTGTCGCAATACTTAAGTTGTTCAGGAAAGGGTGCGGATCCGGAAGCCGGATTAAATGGTATCATCATGAAGCAAATGAAGGTGCATTTACTGGTGGACGAATCGAGTAAGGCTGTTCAGCCTCCGGATGTTGCCCTGGGGGAGGAATAAGAAATGGCAGACCCGGTTGTCCTTGTGGTCGATGATGATACCAGTGTGCTGCAGCGCTGTCAGCGCGTCCTGGACGAAGCACATATCCGGGTGATTCCGGAGCTCAACAGCGCCCAGGCACTGCAGACCCTCGGAAGCGTGGCCCTGGATGCAGTGCTGGTCGATATCTGCATGCTGCACTTTGGCGAGACAGAACTGCTGACCAGCGCGCGTAAGTCCCAGCCGGAGATCGCCATTGTGCTGATGACCGGCTTCGACACGATCGAAACTGCCATCAAGTCGCTGCGTCACGGGGTAGACGGGCTGCTGCTGAAACCCTTTAACAACACAGACCTGCTCGAGACCGTTCAAGCGGCGCTGGAGAATGTGAAGGCCCGGCGCGAGGCCACGCGCCTGCGGGCGCTGAGGCCGCTGTTTCTGGTCAACGAATCGCTGTTTTCTGAGACCAACCTGAACAACCTGGCCGAGTTGATCGTCCACTCTGTTTCATCGCAGCTGCGCTGTTCCTTCGTCGGCCTGTACCGCCGCATGCCCGACGTGGATGCCTTCGAGGCCATTGCCTTTGAGGGCGATCCGCGGCCGGTAAATGCCTGCATGGCCCAGCATCATGGGCTGTTTGAAGATTTTATAAGTAAGCGGTCGCTGTGGGTGAATAAGGTTGGTCCGGGAGACCGCCGGCTGCAGGATTTGCTGGATGACCTGCACCTGAGCGCGGTGATGTGTGTGCCGATGGTTATCCTGGACGACAGCGGTTTTCTGGTGGTGACCCGCCGGATGGGTGATCCCGGGTTCCAGCAGGCCGACTTTGAGATGCTGGTGATCCTTGCACGACAGGCAAGCCTGGCGCTGGAGAATGCCCACCTTCACGATCAGCTCATGGCCACCATTCAGAGACTGGAGCGCACCCGCAGCGCAATGACCCGGGCGGAGAAAATGGCCAGCCTGGGGCGCATGACGGCGTCCATTGCCCATGAGATTAACAACCCGCTGCAAACGCTCAGCAACTGCCTCTACCTGGCCAATCGAAAAGACCTTTCCTGGCAGGAACGGGAGATCTACATTGAGAAAGCACAGGGCGAACTGGACCTGCTGGTGCAAACCTTCCACACCATGCTCGACCTGTTTCGACCTGAGGCGCGTGACCGCCGGCTGGTGAATGTGAATGATTTGATCCCTCAGGTGCTTAACCTGCTGAGGACACGCCTGGAAATGGCGGATGTGCAGGTGCACACCCATTTAGAGGAGAATCTGCCACCGATACTGGCTGTCGATTCGCAGATCCAGCAGGCGCTGATCAACCTGATCATCAACGCCGTCGAAGCCATGCCTCAGGGCGGAGAGATCTGGATTATTACGCGGAGGAGAGTACAGAAAGATCGAGACAGGGAAACTGATGATGGCATCGAAATCTTAATCGAAGATACCGGGCTGGGCCTGCCCGCTGGATCAAAAGAAATAACCTATGAACCATTCGCCAGCCTTTCTGAAGATGGCTCACGGTTCGGTCTGGCGGTGAGTTATGGAATTGTCACAGCCCATCAAGGAACATTAAATTTAATTGAAGGCAATGGATTGGGGGCGTGCTTTCAGATAATACTACCGGAGGGAAAACCTTTATGAAAGCCAGGATACTGGTTGTAGATGACGAACCAGCCGTCCGCCAATCGTTGGCAGAAATTTTAAAACTCGAGGGCTACGAAGTAGATGAAGCCGAGAACGGCGGGGAGGCCCTCGCAAAATTAGCCGAACAGAACTTTGATTTAACGCTGCTGGACCTGAAAATGCCGGGTGTCGACGGGCTTGAAGTACTGCGCTCGATGAACTCGGTATCGCCGGATACGCGTGTGATCCTGCTGACCGGCCACGGTTCGCTGGAATCAGCGATCGAAGCTCTGCGGCAGGGAGCGACGGATTATCTGTTAAAGCCGGCTTCTTCGCGCGAGCTACTCACCAGCGTGGCGCGCGGGCTTGCCGAGCGCACCGAACAGCAGCAGAAGCGCATGCTGCTCGACCAGTTAGAGCGATCGGTCCAGCGGCTGAAGGATGTGGAGGGTGTTTACACTACAACACAGACCCAGCCGCAGGTGATCAACCTGGAAGAGGGCGTTACCGTGGACCTTAACCGGCGCGAAATCTGGCGCGGCAACCAGCGTGTATCGCTGACGCCGACCGAGGGTAAGCTGCTGCGGGTGCTGCTGGAGAACCGCGGGCGGGTGCTGACGCACCGCGAGCTGGTCTTCCAGGTGCAGGGGTATGAAACCACCGACTGGGAGGCGCCTGAAGTGCTGCGCCCGCTGGTCAGCCGTCTGCGGCGCAAGCTCTCGGTGTTCCCGAACGGGGAGCGCTGGATCGCCAACGTGCGCGGTACGGGATATGTCTTCGATATCCGCAACGCCAGTGCGAAAGATATACCCTGATCAGTACAAAGGCGCAAAAACCGGCTCGGATCCATCTGAGCCGGTTTTTTTATTGGATCTTCTTCACAGCGCCGAGCGGCAGCGGCACGTGTTCATCTTTATTCTGGTGAACCGGAACCTTTTCCAGGGCGGCCAGCATCAGGCTGCAGACCAGCAGCGCCACCCCGGCCCACTGCGGCGCTGTGAGCCGTTCTCCCAGCAGCAGGTGAGCGCAGGACAGAGTGACGAGCAGCTCCGTGAGCCCGAGCATGGCGGTCTGCAGTCCCCCCAGATGTTTCACCCCCAGAAACAGCATCAGACGTGAAAAAAAGGTGACCAGGGTCAGGCCGGCCAGCGCACCGGCTGCCGGCTGCAGTGCCTGCAGGCTGGCCTGCAGCCCGTTATTCAGCAGACTGGCGACCAGGAAGGCGGGGAAAACGACCGCGCTCATGGCGATCAGCGTGTAGAGCGTCACGGTGGGAGCCGGCATATCGTAAAGCACGCGCTGGTTAATGGGTAAGTGCAGGGCGTACAGGGCAGAGGCACCCAGCATCAGCAGCACTCCGACCAGGTCGACAGCCTGCCCGCCGGTGTGCAGGAGCAGCAGGAGTGCAGGCAGGGTGAGCCCCAGGCGCAGCAGGGTCAGCCTGCTGAACGCCTGGCCGTCCAGGCGCATCCACAGGGCCACAAAGAGCGGGTAAGCGGCGTAGAGGACCTGGCCCATCCCGGCGTCGATGCGCCCCAGGGCGGCGTAAAACAGCAGTGACCCCACGCCGTTTACACCGCCGGCAATCAGGCAGCCGAGCAGCCCGGCCGGATAGATGTAGAAAGAACGGGGCGAGAACAGCAGCATCACCAGCGCCAGAAGAGCAGCTGCCAGCACAGTGCGCAGGGCCGCGGTCGCCAGCGGCGGCAGACCCAGCAAAATGGCCTGCTTGCCGAAGATGGGCGTCAGCCCCAGGAACAGGGCGGATGCCAGGGCGGCATAGATTCCTCTGGAGCGCTGTTTCACTGCATCACTTAATCAATGCCCGGACCTCGTCGAACAGCTCGTCGTTCATAAATTCCCCTTTCTGCAGGAGCGAGTGGATCTGTCCTTTGAGGCGTTCTTTTTCTTCGGGCGTCAAATCTTTGGCCGTCACCACGATCACGGGGATATGCGCTGTGCGCGCGTCGGCTTTGAGCTGGTCGAGGACGGTGAAACCGTCCATCTCCGGCATCATCAGATCCAGAATAATCAGATCGGGGCTCTCTCGCCGGGCCAGTTCCAGGGCTTCCTGGCCGCTGGCGGCTTCGAAGATGGTGTAGTCGCCCTGAGCCTGAAGGATGCGCCGGATCAGGCGCCGGGCATCCGGCATGTCATCGACGATCGCCACGCGCGGGTAGCGGCCGGCAGTCACACGGCTCAGTGCCGCCAGCAGGCCTTCCTGCGGCAGCGCCGCTGGAGAAGGCGGCTGCGAGGGCAGCACCAGGCTGCGTGCCCAGCCTTCTCCCAGCACCTCCCCCTCGATGGAGACCGTGTGCCCGCTGCAGTTGACCACGATCACGTCGCTGGGCTTTAGCTGCCCGCTGCGCGCCAGGCGGATCAACCCGGCTACGGCCACGGCCGTGGCTGGCTCGACCGAGATACCCTCCATTTTCGCCAGGATATGCATGGCGCGGAATGCCTCATCGTCGCTCACGCTCTCAAAAGTTCCGCCGCTTCCGGCCGCCATGCGCTCCACCAGCAGGGTGTAGGTGCGGCCCGGGTTGCCCGTGGACAGCGTGGCGATGTTGGTGCGCGGCGAAGTTACCGGATCGGCTGTTGGCTGCCCCTGCTTCCAGGCCTGGACCATCGGAGCGCAGCCGGACACCTGTATGCCGGCCATAGCCGGCATGCGGCCGGTCAGCCCCATTTTCTGCAGTTCAGAAAAGCCCTTTTGCACACCCAGCGGGCCAAGGCCGCCGCTGACCGATTGGATATACCAGTTGGGTGTGCGCATAGGCGCATCGTCTGGCGGGCCCAGCAGTGCGGTGAGCTGCTCGGCGATTTCGTAGGCGATGGTCTTCATCGCCTCCACTGACGCGGGCGAGCGTGACCCACTTTCCAGAAACAGCCCGCGCTGGCGGGCAAACTCGGCTGCCACCTGGCGGGTCTGATCGTAAGACGCGGTCACTTTGACTACCTGAGTGCCGTAGAGCGCCACCTCGCGCATCTTCTCGGCAGGGACCAGGCTGGTGAGAAAGGCCCACAGCTTGATCCCGGCGCGCGCCGCGTAGGCGGAATAGGCGATGGCGACATTGCCCGTGGAGGCCAGCACAGCCTCGGTCACCCCGGCTTCTTTCATCGCCGCCACCCCTACCGCAGCCTGCCGGTCTTTGAACGAAGAGGTCGGCCCCTGGCGCTCGTCTTTGAAATAGATGTGCTGGCAGCCCAGCATCATCCCCAGGTTCGGGGCGTGGATCAGCGGCGTACCGCCCTCACCCATGGACAGCGCCGGCCGGCTTACGGGCAGCAGCTCCTCATAGCGCCACAGATCAAAAGGCCGCGAGCCGAGCAGGCCGGGCAGGACGGGCCCGATGCGGTCGAAATCGTAGACCGCCTCCAGCCATTCGCCCCCACACTGGGGGCAGGTTCGGGTCAGCGGGCTGTAAGCGGTGGTGCACTGGCAGTCAATGCACTGCAGTTGAACAGGGGAGAACGGCGCTCCCGTGCGGGTGGGCAACATGGACCTCCAGATATTCCAGTAAAAGTAGATCCCGGCTCAGTCCGGACGGCTGCCGGTCAGTCGGTTGAGCGCTGCGGTGAGGTCGTCCTGCAGGACCGGCTTGAGCAGGTAAGCATCCGCTCCCAGGCGGCGCCCCTCTTCCTGGTTTTCCTGCAGCGTGCAGACGATCACCGGGATGCGGGCTGTCTGCGGGTTTGCTTTGAGCTCCTGCAGGATCTGCCAGCCGTCTGCTCCCTCCAGCATCACTTCCAGGATGATGGCGCAGGGGCGGATCTGCTGCGCTCTGTCCAGCACCAGGGACGGGTCGGTAAGGGGGAGGACGGAAAACCCGTTCCCAGATAGATAGCGGTCGTACAGGCTGAGCAGCCCCGGGTCGTTATCGACGGCCAGCACTACTCTATCGGCCTGACCGGTATGAGGCCCGTGGACGGGCAGGGTGAATGAGAAGCGTGAACCGGCTCCCGGCTGGCTGTCCACCCATATCCGCCCGCCGTGCATCTCCACCAGGTGTTTGCAGATCGACAGCCCCAGGCCGGAACCGCCTGTTTTACGCGTCAGCGAACCGTCCACCTGCGAGAAGGCCTTGAACAGCTTCTTCTGGTCTTCGGGCGCGATCCCGGGGCCCGAATCGCTGACGGTAATGCACACTTCGGCCTCGCCATCCGGGCTTTGCTGCAGGCGGGCCTCAACACGGATAAAGCCCGCATAAGTGAACTTGGCTGCGTTGGAGAACAGGTTGATCAGCACCTGGCGTACCTTGACCGGGTCGACTCGCAGGCCGGGCAGATCCGGGTCGATCTGCTGCTGCAGTTCGATGGGTTTGTCCTTCACCAGGCCCGATACGGTGGGCATTACGCTGTGGATCAGCGCCCCAATATCCACATTCTCTTCGATGGACAGCTCCATCTTTCCGGCTTCAATTTTCGACAGGTCGAGCACATCGTTGATCAGATTGAGCAGGAGCTGCCCGGAGTTGTAAATGGCGGAGAGATCCTGTTCCTGCTGTTCGTTGATCGGGCCGTCGATGCCTTTCAAAATGACGCGCGAGAAACCGATAATGGAGTTCAACGGGGTGCGCAGTTCATGGCTCATATTGGCCAGGAACTGGCTTTTCAGCCGGTCGAGCTCGCGCATCTCTTCCACAGCACGCTGGGAGAGCTCGTAGGAGCGGGCGTTATCCACGGCAACGGCCACCTGATCGGCCAGGATCTGCAGCACGGCGATATCGTCGGGCGTGAAGGCGTTCGGTGTCACAGACTGTACGTCCAGCGCGCCTACGATGCGCGTGCCAATCTTCATCGGGATACCCAGCTCGGCGCGTGTGTCGGGCAACAGCGGGTTAGGCCAGTGAATGGGGTCGGCTGTAACATCATTCACCACCAGCGGCTGGCCGGTGGCGGTCACATGGCCGATCACTGAGCGCGAGCCAATCGCCAGACGGTGGCCGCGCTTCTTCAGTTCTTCACCCGCTTCGCCGGTTGATTCCTGCACCACGGCGTATGCGCCGTCTTCGGATACCAGGAAAATGGAGACATGATAGAAGTTGAAGCGCTCGCGGATCAGGTACACCGTGCGCTGCAGCAGCTTCTGCAGGGCCAGGGTGCTGGACGTGTCGCGGGCGATCTCGGCAGCTGTTTGGAGCTGGTCTGCTTTTCGGCGGGTCTCAGCCAGCAGCTGGATATTCTGCACACGCGCTGCGGCCTGACCGAGCAGCGTGCGCAGGCGGCGCATCTCGGCATCGCTGAAGTTCACTGTGTGGGGATAGGCGGCGCAGAGCAGACCGGTCCACTGCCCGCCGACCACCAGCGGCGCGCACAGCAGCGAGCGGATTTCGGATGCGCGCGCCAGGAGGTGCTTAAATGTCTCGGGCAGCGAGTCGAGCTCGGATTCCTGAATGACCACCGGCCTGTCGATGCGCGAGAGATCTTTCAGCGGCCGGCGTCCGGGCGGGGGCAGCGTGTCCTGCGACCAGAACGCGGCGGGCAGCAGCCATTCGGGCTGCTCTTCCTGCCACGGGCGGTCGAACAGGCTCAACTCCACGCAGGCTGCATCCTGGCCGAGGACGGTGAAGCTGCGCAGGACCGAGAGGATCTGCTCGTGGTCGGTGGCCGTGTTCAGGCCGACGCTGGCCTGGTAGAGCGCTTCGGTCTCGGCCAGCATTTGCTGGGTTTGATCGAACAGGCGCGCGTTTTGAATGGCCGTGGCGCTCTGGGCGAGCACCGTTTCGGCCAGCCGCATCTCATCCTCAGAAAGCAGGCGGCCCTTTTCGAGGATATCGAAAGCAGCGGTGCCGATCACCTGGTTGCCGGCGACCAGGGGCATGACGATCATGGTCTCAATGCCCTGTTCGCGCAGGGGTTCGTGAATGGCCTCAGTCAGCGGGCTGTTCTGCGCATCGGGGATCACCACCGGACGGCGGGTGCGCAGCGCTTCAGACGCTGAGTAGTTGCCCTCCAGCGGAATGGGGTAACCGACAGCGCTGGGCAGCCCCTCGATCAATGAGTGATCGGCCAGCACCCGCAGGCCTTTGCGATCCTCGTTTAACAGTGCGATGGACACGCGCTGCACGGAGAGCGCATGCACAATTTCTGTGGTGACGATCTCGAGCGCCTGGCGCAGGTCGCTGGAAGCGGCCACACCGGTAACGACCCGGTTGATCAGGGCCAGTTCCTGGCTGCGGACCTGAGCTTCGCGAGCGCGCTGCTCGGCAAGCTGCAGGCTGGTCAGGTTCTGCACGGCCACCGCCGACTGCGCCGCCAGGGCCATCAGGCGCTGCACATCCTGCTCAGTGAATTTCGCCTGGTATCCGAAGATGGCATTGATCAGCCCGATCCACTGCCCGCCAGCCACCAGGGGAATAAAGAGCATACTTTTTCCCTGCAGCTTCTCGCCGAAGAGAATGCGTGTGTAATCGTCCAGGCGGTCGTCGCTGGCGATGTCTTCCACCAGAGTCACCTGGTCTAGAGAAAGTTTGAAGCGCGCCGGGAACGCCTGCATGGGATAGCTTTCGCGCAGGCTGTCCAGCGATCTGGCGGTCCATCTCGCCAGCACCCGTGCGTATTCGGGCGTACTTTCAGCGCTCCAGGGGCGGTCGAACATCAGCAGACTGATGAGCCGGTCGGCCTGTCCGAAGATGGTGTGCTTGCGCAGGGCTTCCAGGATTTCTTCGTATTGTTGTGCCGCGCTGATTTCGGCACCTGCCTGGTAAAGGGTAGCCGTCTCGGCCAGCGCCTGCTGGGTTTGCTGGAACAGCAGAGCGTTCTCGATGGCCACCCCCATCTGTTGGCCGGTGATCTGCATCAGCCGCATCCCGGCAGGAGGGTCCTGCTGCGGTGCGCGGCCAAATGCGCACAGCGTTCCCAGCACGCGTCCGCGCGCCTCCAGCGGCACACCCACATATGTGAAAAAGCCATAAGCCAGCAGGCTGCTCGTGTCGCCGTCGACGGCAGGAGCGGCCAGGTCGGGCGCGGCGATGGCCTGGCCCTGGCGAAACACCTTTTCGCACAGCGTTCCGGCCAGCCCGCTGCTGCGCAGTTCCTCGACCATTGCCGGCGGCAGATTGTGCTCCACAACCAGTTCCAGCGCCTGGGTGGCAGGGTTCACCAGGCTCACCAGCCCGGCGTGCAGCCCGGTGGCATTCAGGATCTGCACCAGCACCTGGTGCAGCATTTCATTCAGGTCGAGCGTGCTGCTGGCCGAGCGGATGATGTTGTTGAGCGTAGTCAGCTCTTCGTTGTGCTGGCGGGTCTCGTTCAGCAGGCGCATGTTCTCGATCGCCACCGCTGCCTGACCAGACAATGACACCAGTCGGCGAACTGCGACTTCATTGATCGCAGGGTCGCTGGAGAAGGCTGCACTGATGAAGCCGATCCACTTGCCGGCGAAGTTCAGGGGGGTGAACAGCAGGCGCGCCGCCTGCAGCGTATCGACATAGACCTCCCGGGCGGTCGTGCGCAGCCGGGGATCGCTAGCCGGGTCCTGCACCAGTGTGGGGACATCGGGGTTGAGAAGTTTTTCAACAGCCATCCAGTCCTGCAGCTTCTGGCGGGAGAGGGGGGTGGCTGCCAGCGGCACGCTGGACCAGACAGCGACCGGCGTGAAGCTCTCGGGCTGCCGGTCAGGGTCAAAGGGGTGTTCGAACAGGTTGATCGCCACCTCTTCTGCCTGGCCGAGCAGTGTGTACTGGCGCAGCACGGCGAGCACATCGCTGCTGCTGGATGCCATGTTTAAGCCCGCGCTGGCTCTGTGCAGGTTCTCGGTTTCTTTCAGATTGGACTGCAGCTTGTAAACCAGTTCTTCGCGGGCCACGGTGCTGGTCAGGGCGGAGGCGGCCGTCTGCAGGGCCGCAATCTCTTCCTGCCCCCAGGAGCGCTCGCCGTCCAGAAGTTCGAATCCCAGGCAGCCGCAGCTGCCGCTGCTGTTGGGGATGGGAAACTGCAGCAGAACATGAATATCCAGCGCTGTCAGGAATTCGTGTTCCTGCGGCGGAAACTCGTCTGCGTGCCCGGCGATCCAGCCCTGGCGCTGCAGGCGTTCGATCCAGTCTTTGACCTTCTCAATGGGAACCTGGGAGAACAGAGTGTTATTGATCAGCGGGGCCACACCCGGGGCGCACCATTCTCCAGCCAGATGCCAGAATTCGCGGCCGTTATGGGTGCGGACTTCGTAATAATAGGCCCGGTCGCTGCGCGCGGCCTCTCCCAGGGTGCGCAGCACCTCATCCAGCCGGGAGGTGCCGTGCTCTGCCAGCAGGGCTGCGGCCTGCGCAATGCTGCTCTGGTAGCGCTCGCGCATTGCCAGCTCATCGAGCGCACGGCGAGTTTCGCGCAGCAGATGTGCGTTCTCCAGTGCCAGGGCGGTCTGACCGGCTACTGCCTCGACCAGAGCGCGGTCTTCGGCCGGAAGCTGTGGAGCGGGCGTTTCCAGCCGCAGGCGGCCGATCACCTGTTCGCGCAGCACCAGGGGCAGTTCGAGCGCGCTGGCCGGTTCGGGGGCGTCGGGGTCTTCGTAGGTGAACTGCAGGCTGGCGATCTCTTCCTGCCGGGCGGTCCAGGTCTGCTGCAGATACTGGCGGTGCAGGCTCTGGATCTCTTGCAGGTTCTCCTGGACCTGGGAGAACAGGCGTGCGCTCTCCAGGGCGTTGGAAAGGCTGTCGGCAATGCCCTGCAGGATGGTGATGTCCTGTTCATCAAATGCGTTCGGCTGCTCGGACTGAATGGTAAGTGCCCCCAGCACCTTGTCGCCGCTTAGAATGGGCAGCGCCAGTTCGGAGCGTGTGTTCCAGAGATAAGGGTTTTTGAAGTGCACCTTCTCCTGGCCGGTGTCCAGGGCGATGCGCGGTTTGCGGTGGGCGATCGCCCAGCCAACCATCGACCCTTCACCGACGGCCAGGCGGTGCCCGGCGGCCACCATTCGCCGCCCGGCTTCGCCGCTGCCCGCTTTCAATACGGCGTAAGTCCCGTACGGGTCGAGCAGAAAGATCCCGGCGTAATACAGGTTGAAGCGCTCCTGGATCAGGTTGACGATCTGCTCGAGTGTCTCGGGTGCTTCAATCGTGCGGCCAATAAAGCGCTGGATCTCGGCCGCCGTGCGGATCTGGAGGTAGCGGCGTTCGATTTCAGCCTGCAGGTGATCGCGTTCTTCCTGCAGACGGCGGATATGCTCCTCCGCTGGGCCGGCTGCGGTAGTTACATCTGCGGGCTTCGTAGGCTTCGCGGCGCTCACCGGCTGCTCTCCTGATCGTTTTGAGCGGCGGCTTCTGCCGGGAACTGCAGTTCGATATGCGCTCGCCGCAGGCCCAGCGCATGGCCGAGTTCGCTGGCTGTGGTGCGCAGGATGGACTCCATATCAGTGCTGCGGCGGATCTTACTGCTGATCGCGTAGAGCTGGCGCTCCCGCTCAGTCTGGCGGCGCACTGCATCCAGCAGATATGCGCTGCGTACGGCGTTGGCCGCCGGGCCGGCGATGCGGACCAGCAGCTGCTGGTCTTCCAGCGTGAAGCGCTGCTCTCGCTCCATATCCTGGATCACCATTGCACCAAAGGCTCGCCCGGCGGACAGCAAGGGCACCCCCAGCCAGGAGCGCGGCGTCTTTCCGGCCACCTTTGCACCCAGCGCCAGCGCACGCTCGCGCACATTTTCAACCAGCCTCAGCGGCTGGCGGGTGCGGATGATGATCGAGGTCAGTCCTTCGCCCAGTGGGAAAGGGTCCACCTGCAGCCGTTCACCGTCCTCGGTCATGTAGGGGATTTCCACCAGGCCGCTGTCTTCATGGTAGAGGGCGATATACAGGTTGACCTCCCCCATCGCCTGGTTGACCAGTTCGTGGATGATGTGGAAGAGCCCCTCCAGCGAGATCTCGCCGGACAGGGCCGCGCTGATCATGTCCAGAATTTCCAGACCGCTGACCGCTGATTCTTTTTCGCGCGTGATCTCCTGCTTTTTCAGCGCGCTGGAGATCACCACGGCCAGGTCTGCAGCGCACTGCAGCACGGCCGGTTCCAGGGCCGGCTGTGTGCTTCCCAGCACCAGCACAGCGCGCAGACCGGCCATCCCGCGCAGCGGAAGGCAGGCGGCCGCCCGGCAGCCGCTCTGCGCCCGGAGATTGTCCAGATGTTCCAGGGCAGCAGCAGAACCGGATGGCGCATCACCGGTTACCGGCAGCAGCAGTGGAACCTCGCCAGAAAACAGGGGCTCCAGGCTCTGCAGATCAACCGGCAGGCGTTCGGGGAGCGGTTTCCGCTTTGACAGGCCAGAAGCGCAGGCGAGCTGCAGCTCAGTGCCGGCGCCTTCGAAAATCAGGCCCGTCAGGCCGGCCGGCTCAAGAGCATTGAGTACGGAGGTGAAGGTTTCGGCCTGGGTGGCGGCGGCTGCCGCCCGGCGTGCGGCTGTGCTGAAACAGAGGATAACTTCGAGCAGGCTGCTGGCTGGATTGATGCCCATGGACGAGGTGCTGGCTCCTTGTTGATCGATTCGGAGGGATTATCATGCCCGGGATGGGTATTGAGAACCCTTTCTTACATAAGTGAAAACCGCTTTCAAAGCTGTCTTTTTCAACGTCCGCCTGAATCAAAAGGACCTCCGGCAGGATTTCGCCTGCTGCGAAGGTCCTGACCCGCCGTGTGGTCTGGGCCAGCGAACTACCAGATTTCCCACACCGGCTCGCCGCTGAGGATGCGCCGGATCTGGTCGGGGAATCGGTCGGGGTCGAGCGGTTTACCCAGGAAGCCGTCAAAACCGGCCTGGCGTGCTTTGCGCATCTCCTCCTCGCTGGCCTCCGCGGTGACCGCCACCACGCGCGTGTTCTTTAACTGGGGGGATGAGCGGATCTTGCGCAGCGCGGTGTACCCGTCCTCATAGGGCAGGCGAATATCCATCAGGATCAAATCCAGGCGCGGCAGTGTGTCGGCATACTCTACCACTTCGTAGCCGGACGTTTTCCATTCGCTGTGGATACCCATATAACCCAGCAAACGGGCCATCAGCACGAAGTTGGAGACATTGTCCTCCACCACGAGTACGATGGCGTCCTGCAGGCTGGTCTCCAGGCTGGTTGGATTCAAATGGTTGCTTTCCACCGCTTACTTCTCCAGATAGCGCAAGATTTCCTGGGGGAGCCGGTCGACATCGATCGGTTTCTGTATGTACCCGTCGCAGCCGGCGGCCAGCGAACGCTCGCGGTCGCCGCGCAGCACATTGGCGGTCAGGGCCAGGATCGGCACGTCCTGCAGTTCGGGGCGCTTCTTCAAACGAGCGGTCAGGCTGTAGCCGTCCATGTCCGGCATATTAATATCCATCAGGATGAGCTGGGGATGGTGGTTCTGCAGCACTTCCTGGGCCTCAACGGCGCTGGCGGCTTCCAGAACAATGAACCCTTCGGCCGTGAGCACCCGCTGCACGAGCATGCGGTTCTCAGGGTTATCTTCGACGTAGAGAATAATGGGGCCTGGAGCGCTCATGCGGAAATTTTAGCACGCATAAGCGCGGCTCCTGTACTGCCCTTATAAAACCGTTAAGTGGGAGTAAAAGCAAAGCCGCGCACCTGGGGGATGCGCGGCGTCGAGAGAGCGGGCGACGGGATTCGAACCCGTGGCATTCACCTTGGGAAGGTGACGGTCTACCACTGACCTACGCCCGCAGAGACGGGAACATTTTACTGCAGCTCCCCAGCGCGGTCAAGGGGTGTTGGAGAAGGGATGGTATCTGCAGGTGATCCATTCCGGTTCTGTTTCTACTGCGCAAATTCGTGTAGTATTTTTCCCTTACCGTTTATGGTTTACAAGGCTGATCCACAGCGCTCTCCAGTTTCGAATGCAGAGCTGTTCCCCGCTGTCTTTGACATGCGCAGTTTCGGCCTTGTTATAATAACCTGTGGCTGAATGACCTGCTGGGCGTCTGTTATGGGCCCCATTACGCAGGTCGGAAGGTAACTCTGCAAACCACCAGTGAATCCGCCAGGGGCTGTGGAGTGTCGGCCTGACTGGATCATCGTCCTCTGGGAAAAGTTTGCAGGCCCTGAAATTATATATGACCGAACAGACAGAACTCAGCGAGCGCGAACTCGAAATATTAAGCCTGGTGGCAACCGGCGCAAGCAATAAAGAAATTGCGCAGAAACTGTACATCAGCGCCAATACCGTAAAGGTACATCTGCGCAATATTTTTGCGAAGATCGGGGTGAGCTCGCGTACCGAAGCAGCCATGTATGCGGTGGCGAACAACCTGGTGCCCAGGGGTGCTTCGATTCTGCCTGCAGCGGATGATAACGATGGTGCAGAAGGAAATGCCCTGCGGGTGGATAACGGCCAGATCAGTGTGCCATCTGCTGCGGACGTCATTCCAACAGCTGGTCGAACCACCTCATCTCCCCGGCAGACTCTGTTCCTTTTTCTGGTGGGCGTGATAGTTCTCGGCGCCGTTATCGCTGCTGTCCTGTCCAGCAGCCGGGAAACGGATAATCCACCAGGATATCAATCCGTCGCGACCCTTGAATCTCGCTGGGTGCGCCTGTCTGGCATGTCGACAATGCGCGCGGGGATGGCCGTTGCCGTTTATGAGAACAGCATTATCGTTATCGGGGGAAAAAGTACCGGCGGGGTCACCGGGGTAATGGAGAAGTATGATCCGCGCAGTGATCGCTGGGAAAGCCTGGCCGAAAAACCAACCCCGGTAGGCGATGTTGCTGCCGCGGTGGTAGGGGGCATGATCTACGTCCCGGGAGGAGTCCTCGACTCGGGTGCAGTTACGGATGTTGTCGAAGTCTATGATCCGGCTGCTGATTCCTGGGGCCAGGCAGCGTCTTTACCGGTCCCGGTGAGCGACTATGCCCTGGCGGCATTTGAAGGGAATCTATACCTGATCGGCGGCTGGGATGGTGAGAACTTCCTGGATACCGTTTATCGCTACGACCCCCAGCAGGATGAATGGACCCCGTATGCAGAGATGCCGCAGCCGCGGGCCGGGGCGGCAGCAGCTGTCAACGGGGGGAGAATTTTTATAGCTGGGGGTCGAAACAGCCAGGGACTGCTGGCCGACAGCGCCGCGTTTCTCCCCAACCGGGCGGGGAACAGCGAACAGCTCTGGGAGCAGACCGCTCCATTACCCGAACCCAGGGCCGGCCTGGGATTAATCAGCGTGGCTGATATCCTTTATGCGATCGGTGGAGAGGCGGCAGACGGGGAAGGCGCGGTCGAATCCTATGCGCTGTTACCTCAGGAAAACCGCTGGCAGGTATTTAATGTCGCTGAAATACCATTTACGGCGGATGCCGGTGTAACCTCGCTGGGTGGAAATATTTACGTCATTGGGGGGCGCAGCGGAGAGCAGCTCTCCGGAGATATATATACCTACCAGGTGCTGTATACCGTATCATTCCCGGTGCTCGTTAAGTAGATAGACCCCTGTAAAGGCTGGGCTCGCGCGCCGGTGATTACCTTCTTCAGACAGGGTTCACCGCGCTGGTTTTGGCCATATCGATGTGCAGTGCGCCTTCGACGAGCTTGCGTCCGTATCCCTTCAGCCATTCTGCTTCGTTCAATGCCCGGTTTGACCCTTCCCAGTTGGAATAATCATCCACCTGCAGGATCGCACCCGGGCTCAGGCGAGTCTGCAGGTAGCGCAGCACTGCCTGTGAGCTTTCATACCAGTCGCAGTCGATGTGGACCAGATTGAATACGTAATCATCCTCCAGGCCTGGCAGTGTCTCCTCGTACCTGCCCCGCACGTATTCCACCCTGGATGGATCGCAGACTTCAGCAATCTCCTTCTGAATGACCTCAAAGAGATTAGGGATGTTGCCGTAATAGCTGTCCTTCTCGTGGTGAAGGATAATCCGGTATCTTTCCTGCGCTCTTTCGCCATCCTTATCCGTGGGAGCCGGGATGCGTCCAAAGATATCGTACAAGACCAGCCGGCCCCCATATTTTTGAACCAGCCAGGCAAGCAGAGCCGCACTACCCCCTCGTCCTACACCAAATTCAGCGACCATTATGGGACCGGTGGCGCGCTTTCTGGCCTCGAAATAACTGGTTATCAGGCTGAGCAGTTTTGTATAGCACAGGAAGGTTTTCTTTTCTCTTTTAATTTGCCAGACAAAAAGCAGCAGCCGGGGGTTAATCAAACCAATGCGCAGGAAAGAAATGAACCGTTTCAACATCAGCGAGCCTTTCAAGTCAGATGTAAAGTCTCTATCCGGCCGGAAGACCGCCTGAACAGGGCAGGTTAATTTTCCCGCCTGTTATCAGAACAGGGCAGGCCTGGTCGACTAATAAATTCTTATACCGGAGAGAGATTCATTATACGATGAAAAAAAGAATACAGGGAAATTGCTTTCCCTGTATTCCTGTTTGGTACCTGAATGACGGAAATGTGTTACGGGGCTATCGGCATCGCGTTGTAGTCTTCACTGACGAAGGAGCCTGGGCCGACCAGAGAAGACACACGGCCTACAACCGCTAACTGGCTGCCGCCCGGGCCGCGCACGATTGCGCCGCCGCCAAACGAGCCATCCGGGTAAACACCGAACTCGGAGAGGCCGGCGTCGGAAGCGTTGGAGTTAACTTTTCCGCCTGCCGGAATGGCCGGAAGCGAGTGCGTGCCGACAACAGTGCCGTTCTTGTCGATGTACTCAACCACAACATCCCCAGCAGCCAGGTTGCTGCTGCCAATATTCTGGATGGTGATGAAGGTGCGCTGCTGCGAACCGTTGTTCCAGTTGGTATCGTTTGCCCAGCGGACGTAGGGGAGAGCCAGTTCGTTGGAACCGCTGCTGGCGCCGACGAAGGCGGTGGACAGGCCCGAACCATACGCCTTACCGATGGCGATAACGGGTGTGTTATCGCTGGTGACAGTGGCCGCGCCGCTGAACCCTGCGCTCATGCCGGTGGCGTCGCAGGCGATGAAGCTCTGCTTGGCGCCCGGACCGATGGTCTTGGTTTCGGTCGCGCCGTTGCTGTAGGTCACGGTCACGTTCGTCGATTCGGTCAGGCTGGTGTTCTGAACAGCGTAAGATGTGTTCGAACCAAAGGCGTTGCAGAGGGCCGAAGGCATGTAGAAGGTGGTGCTGCCGCTGCCGACACCCTCGAAGGCGGAAGCCGCCGGGCCGGTAGTGGAGAGTTCCATGGCGCTGGAGATGATCTGGCCATTAGAAGTGACCACGACCGAGCCGTTGAATGACGAGCCAAGCTGGCTGACCTGACCCGCATCCACGAAGTAAGCGGCGCCCGGTTCAATGTTAACTGTCATCGAGTGGACTTCGGTGGCAGAAGTGTTGTAGAACCTTATCGTCGCTGTGGTGGCTGAAGTCCCCACATTCTGGACGGAGAAGATGGTGGAAGTTTCGAAGTTGTTCTTCAGCACCGTGGCGATCAGGCTGGTCGAATCCCCGCTCAGGAAGCCGTTCGACAGCGGGCGGTTGCGGACCGTGGTCGAGTTCTGCGGCAGCTGCACCAGGGTGGCCAGGATGGGCTGGTTGGCCTGCAGGATTGCAGAACCGCGGAAGTTATTGGGAATGTCGTTCAGACCACCGATAAACAGCGAGGTGCTTGCGCCGGCAGGAAGGTCCGGTCGAGTAATTTCAATAGGATCCGTCGTATCGGGGCTGGGGTAGAAGAGCAGCGAAATCTGGGCTGGCCCAGAACCGATATTCTGGTAAGTAATTGAGGTGGTAAACGAGGTGGAATATGCCTGGGCATAGGCGGGGCTGGGGGAAACAGCCGCCACAACAATGGCCAGTACAGCAAGGAAAGGTAGTAGCTTAATCTTCATTTAGGTTCTCCTTCATGTCCGGATTCAGATAACCATTAACACCAATCCGTGTTCAGGCTGATGAAATTATAGAGGTACCCTGGTTTGGATACAATAATCCTTTGGGGTTAAAATTGACGCGCGGCGCTCAATGACCGTCAGCCATTTACTCTGGGTTTGCAAAATATGGTAGAAAGGTACTAATCAAAATGGGTTATTGCCGCCTTCTGCCGGATCGATTACCATATGGGCCGTATGTATTTTGCTCTTTTCGATTGAATTCAGGAGATTTTCGATGCTCAGGTTGAAGAAAGCTGCCGTTCTGGCTTTATTTGTTCTACTGCTGGCCGCATGCCAGAACCCGCCCGCCGTCATCACTCCCACACCCCAGGCAGAGAGCCAGCAGGCGGCTACTCTTCCTGTGGAGAGTACGCCGGAAAGCGGAAAGGTCACGCTGGTTGGAAGAGTGATCTCCCTGGTGAACGGCGAACCGGTGGGAAATGTTCCTGTGCGGCTGGCGGATGTTTATCGCGAAGGGGATGATGGCGCTTATGTCCTGGATGGGGCTTTCAGCCCGGGCGATATCACGGACGAAAACGGTAATTTCATTATTGAAAATGTGGACGCGAAAGAATACGTGATTATCGTGGGGGATGTTTTTGAGAAGTACGAAGTCATTACGAATGAAGAAGGCAAACCGCGTGTATGGTCTTTTCCGGCAGGCGATGTATATGAAGTGCCTGTGCTGGAAGTCAATCTGACCTCACAATAGCCTTCATCATTTCCTCGTACAGCGCTTCATAGCGCCTCACGATCCCCTCTATGTTGAAATCCTGAACCCGGGCCAGCGCTCGCTGCGCCCGGGCTTTTCTTTCGACCGGGTCCTTCATGGCAGACAGCAGGGCCATGGCCAGCGAATCGACATCTCCCGGCGGCACCAGCCATCCATGCACGCCGTCTTCCATAATTGTTTGATTCCCGGGAATTGCCGTCGCGACGACAGGGACTCCAGCGGCCATACTTTCCAGAATAACCGTCGAGATCCCCTCCCAGTAGGAGGTCGAGGCGAACAGATCCATGCAGGAATACAGCCGGTCGATATCCGCACGCGGTCCAGTGAAGATGACCCTGGACTGGATCCCCAGATCGTGTGTCAGACTCTGCAGTTCGGGGCGCAGCTCCCCGTCACCGATGATCAGGAAGTAAACCGGCTCACCCATTTCCACCAGCCGGGCCGCAGCACGCAGGAAGATATCCAGACCTTTCCCCTCGCTCAGCCGGCCGGCAGATCCGATGACGAAGGCCCCCTCTGGAAAATTGAATTCCGCTTTCAGCGGACCGGGCTGCCCCTGATCCAGGCGGAAGCGTTCCAGATCGATGCCGTTCGGGATCAGGACCGCCTGTTTTCCCAGTAAACGGGCTGCCGGCCGGCGGTTCATTGCGGCTGCGATCCCGTGGTTAACGGCGACCTCTTTATGAAAAATCAGCGGGATTAAAAGATTGGTAAACAGATAGCGGCGCAGGGGACGTTTGCGCCATTCGACCCGGTAACCATTGTGCACCGTCCGCACCAGGTGGGTGGCTGCGCTGGAAAATGGGAGAATGGCAATATCGCCAAATTCGGAATGGCTGTGGAGAATATCAGCGGGCTCCGCCCGGAGAAACATTCGCAGTCCGCGCAGGGCAGCTGTAAAGCTGGCATAGGGGCGGCTGCTGTCCCAGGCTGCGGCGGTGAAAGCCGCCAGGTCTTCCTGATGCAGCTTTGCGACTATCTCCTTCTCCAGATGTGATCCGCAGTCCCAAAGCCCGCAGACGACCGGGTCGAAGCAGCGGCGGTCCAGGCGCCGGGCCAGCTCCATGCCCAGCCGGCCGGCCCCGCCCCCTTCGATGCCAAACCCGTAAATCACCTGCACGACTCGCAGGCGTTTTCCTGAACGGTGCCTTTCATCCAGCACGGCGGTTCCCTCTTTGCAGGCTGGCATAGTCTTCGGCCGTTAACCGTCCGGGCTCGCCGGCGCCGGCAGCCAGTTCCGGAAAGATGCCCCGGATATGCTCCCGCACCTCCTGCCTGCGCTGCCAGAGCTGATCCAATTTTTGCGTCAGGGTCTCAGCGCTGGTTTCCTGGATCGGTATCATCCATTCGCTAAGTCCCATCATGCGGATAATTCCGGCGGTTTTCGGCTGGTAGCCGATAGCGAGTACGGGCACCCCCTCGCTCAGGGCGAAGATGTTGGAGTGCATGCGCGAGCCGATCAGGATGTCCAGCCGGCCGTACAGCGACTTTAATATGCGGGGCGGCACCGGGTCGTCGACCAGCAGGACTTCGGACTTCAGGTCGGCCAGGCGCCTGGCGATGCGCCGGGCCGAAACGCGGTCATCCTGCGCTTCGAACGGTCCCCAGACCTGGGGGAAAAAGATCACCCGCCCGTGGATCTTTTCGATGAAATAACGGGCTGCGGCGGCGCAGGCGCTTTCATAGGCTTCCTGGTGTTGAAAGGTTGGATTTTGAGCCCCCCAGTTGATGGCAGTAATGCCGAGTAACGGGCAGCGGCTTTCGATGAAGGACCGCAGGTCTGGCCGCCAGGCCGCAGCCTCTGCCGGCGGGGCGCCGCGAAATGCGAAGGCCACATCAGGCATCAGCTGCACCCGCTCCCTGGACAGTCCGCAGGCAGCCAGCTCCAGAATAGAGATTTCTTCCCGCACCATGATTAACCGGGCCCGACTTAGAACCTGCCGAACCAGCCAGCGCTCCCAGCCGCGGCGGAAGGGTCCGATGGACTGCGGGAACAGGTAGAGCGGCTTACCGGCTGCGAGGGCCAGGATCATCGTGTACAGTGAAACCAGCAGACTTAACCCCAGCCCTGAGCTGTACAGGAAGCCTCCGGGTTTGCTGACCACCAGGTCGGCCTGCAGGTAGGCGTTCAATGTGCTGCGCCAGGCTGGAGGTGTGAGCCGGAAGAACGGGCGGCCGGAAATACGGGCGGTCAGGATGGGCAGCAGGGTTCCCGGCGCCAGCCAGAACAGGCTGGCCAGCTTCCAGCGTCCTCTGCCTCCACCCTCCGGCTGCTTGATCCAGGTAAACAGCGATTCAACCACCGCGCCGTCACCGCTGTGACTGGCCGGATCATCCATCGACAGCGTGATCTTTGCCGCTGGAATGTTCGCCTGCAGCTGCTCCAGCGTGACCTCGGTCAGGGCCGCATCGCCCGCATTGCAAGATGAGTGGACATTGATCAGCAGAATTCGGGTGGTCATACAGCCTGTTTTTTCCCCAGCAGTTTGATCCCGCTGACGATAAGGTCTTCAAAGGAAGGAGACTGTGCTTTCAATATGGGCGCATACCGGCGGATCATATGCAGGCCGTCGTAGGACCTTCTTTCGGTATAGGTCAGCATCCGCAGGATATGTCTGCGTTCCCTGAAGATCTGGCGGTAGTGCTGCAGCGAGCAGCGGTTCAGGTAGGGCCCGATTTTGGTTGTGTCGGAACCGGGGCTGTACGTGGAGGCGATCTCATCCTGGTACTCGTCGACGAAGCGCTGGATCGTCTCTTCGGAAAAAAGAATCTGTGGGTAGGGCATCCCGAGCCGGCGTGAGGCATGCAGCCCCCAGGGGGAGTAGTACAGCGGGTCGAACGTCAGATAAAGCAGGCCGCCGGGCCGTAAGACTCGCAGCATTTCATCCACAGCCGCTGCAGGACGGTCGAAGTGTTCGAGTGAGTTGATCGAAAAAACCAGGTCGAATGATCCATCGGGATACGGAAGCTGTGTGCAGGCATCGCCCGTGCTGAAAGGCAGGCCGCTTTCCCTGACCTGAGGCGCGCGAATATCCACCAGATCATTGGCTGCGATGTTGATCCCGGCGCGGTGCAGATACAGGGCAGCGAATCCCCACCCGCAGCCCACCTCCAGCACCTGCTGACAGGATCCGGCGCGGGCTATCTGCTCCACACGCCGGGCCCACTTTTCCTGATGCCGGTGCAGTTCACGGTCTGAGGGCTTTGGTGTGGTCGGGTAACGCTCCCGCATGGCGAGCAGTTCTTCGTAGCTAAGCTGCGCATCACGAGAATCTGCCAGTGTATAGGCCAGCCATGCCGGTAAGGCCCGGACGCGAGTGAGGTTAAAGTAGGTGCGCTCGAGCAGGCCGTACAGGCGGATGAAAGCCATGGAGTTTGAAGCAGGTAATTTCAGCATCCCGCACTTGACGTAAAAATCAAATCGCCGCCATCTGGGTCAGGTTGACTGCCGGCTGCGCATCCAGTGCTGAAACACCAGGGCCGAGTAGCCGGCCAGCAGCACGATCTCTGTGCCGACATACACCCAGGCCGCACCCTGAATACCGAATTGGGGAATCACAATCAGGTTTGCCAGCACATTGATCCCCACCGCTGCGGCCTGTACGAGCGTCCTGCGGGCCTGCTGGTTGACAGCCACCAGGATGGCCGCCATGCCAAAGGAGAGTGAATGGATAAATACGTTGCCGCTCAGGATCCGCAGAATTTCTAACGAACCGCCAAAGGAACTCCCCAGGAGGGCGACCAGCAGGGGAGAGCCCATGTAGAGCAGGACCGACAGCACAGCCCCCAGCAGCACGAGTAAGCCCAGGCTGCGGCCGGCCGTGAGCCAGGCCTGCCTGGGGTGAGAACCGAAAAGATTGCTCAGCACCGGCAGGATTACCGAGTATACAGCGGCAGGCACAAGGAAGAGAGCATTGGCCAGGCTTACAGCCGGAGCATACAGACCAACCGCTTCTTCCCCGCTGATGGTAGCCAGGATCAGGATATCCACCCGCATCGATGTCCAGGCCAGGAATTCAGAAGCCGCGTAAGGAAAGGTTTCCTTGATGATCCGCTGCGTGACCTGGAGATCTGTTTTAAAGCGCTCAATGCGCCTGGCGAGGATGCCGGCAATGGCCACGGTACCGATCATCACCCCCGCGCGGGCCTGCATATAAGGAACGGCCTGGCGTACGCCCAGCCCGATCAACGCTGCGGTTGCCAGGACCCATACGAAATCGGATGTCGCATCAATAATGGACGTATATTTATTGCGCAGAAGCGCTTTAAAGGTTGTCAGCAGGGTGAACAGAACGCCATCCAGCCAGACGACAACGGCGCTGAGGATGACCAGGGGGACAGGGAATGAGTTGGAGCTGGTAATGGTGTTGAGCCAGGGCGATATGAGGGCCAGAACAATAAACCAGACCAATCCTGCGATGGCTTTAATGGACAGGACGCTGCCCACATAAACCCCCAGGCGCTTCGGTTCGTGTGCCCCCTCGCGCAGCAGCCAGATATCCATGCCCAGGTTGAAGACGATTGCTGTCATGCTGGCCAGGGCGATGGAAGAAGAATACTGGCCGTAGCCAATTACTCCAAGCTGGCGTGCCGTGAGCAGCAGAGCCAGAGCAGTCATGCCCTGTGAAACTGCCGAACCCGAAAACAGCGCGGCGATATTCCCGGCGACCATACGCCGTGTGAAGGTGGTGGGGGGAGATGTAGCGTTCATGAATGAATTCGTTTCGTACCGTCCGGAGATAAGCCCAATTCATAAACCTGCATAAACTGCTCTACCAGGCGGTCCCAGTACCAGTACTCGCGCTGCTCCAGCGCTGCCTGCGCCATGCGCTGGCGGGCTGCCGGGTCTTCCAGCACCTGCAGCAGGCCTTCGGCCAGAGCGTGGCTGTCGCCCGGTTTGACCAGCACGCCAGCCTCTCCGCCGGCCAGCATGCTGCGGCGGTCGCCCACGTTCGCAGTCACCACAGGGACCCCGCAGGCCAGGCTCTCGACCACCTTGAGCGGCGAGCGGGCGCGTGCGACCAGGTCGTCGTGCACAGGGTCCACTGTCACGGTCGCCATACGCAGGTAGCCGGGGACCTCGTCGGGGTGCACCCGCCCGGCGAAGATGACCGCCTCCCCAAAGCCCAGTTCAGCGGCCATCTTCTGCAGGTTTTCAAAGTCCTCACCGCCGCCGGCCAGCAGCAAACGTGCGCGCGGCAGCCGCGCAAGCACCTCCACGAAGGCCTGCAGCAGCAGGTCGACCGGGTGGCTGGCCAGGCCCAATGTGCCGGCGTAGACCACCAGCGGGTCGTCCGGCTCCAGCCCCCAGCGGCGGCGCAGATCGTCCGGGTCGGATGGCTGCGAAAAGCGCTGCCGCTCGACACCGTTTGGCACATACACCAGCCGGCTGGCCGGATATCCCAGCGCCTGGTAGCGGTCGCGGGTGAAGCAGGTGTTGGTCGTAATGCCAGCTGCGTAATGAGCGGCTCCGTCCTCAAAATACTGAACTATGCGCTTCTGCCAGGCGCCCTGAAAGCGGTTGGTGGCTGCTTCATAATCGTCGCAGTCCACGAACACCGGGCGGCCGCGCCGGGCCAGGCGGGCTGCCAGGGCGTTCATCGGCTGGGGCTTGCACACCTGTACGACCTCGGCCTGCGACCTGGACAGCGCCTGCGCCAGGCTGAACGCCGCCCGGGCCGTGACCGCCAGCAGGCGGGCGGGGCTGTAATACTGTTTGGTCGAGCCGTGCTTGCGCACGTGCATGGGCGCCACATAACTGACCCGCACGCCCTGTTCTTCGAAGGAGCGCCGGGGCAGATGCTCCCAGTCGGGGTGCAGGGCGAAGATCTCAATCGAATGCCCCAGGCGGGCCAGCTCTCGCGCCAGTGGGCCAAAGCGGCCCAGTCCGCTGGGGCTGTCCAGGCTCTGGGTAAGCAAAAAGGCGATCTTCACCTGAATCTCCTGAAAAATATAAAGCCTTTTCTCAAGTTACCGGCGAACAGCAGCTTCCCTCATGTAGCCAGCCAGCTTTATCGCCAGCTTTTCCATGGATAGATTTTCGACGTAGTATTCGTATCCCTTCTGAGCCAGGCGCTTACGCAGCTCAGGGTTGGCCTGCAGGTCGAGGATCGCATTGGCCAGCGACTGTGGATTTTCTCTTTCACAAAGATAAATGTGTTCACCATGCTGCAGGCTTCTTCGCATCACGGGAGAATCGCCATTAATCAACGGGCGGGCCATGGCAAGGCCTTCTTGAATTTTATGCTGCATCGTCATGAGTGACTGCGGCGTGCACCCGAAAGTGCCAAGGCAGACATCCGCCTGTGCGACCCGCTTCACCAGTTCGGGTTCCTCAAGCCATTCGATGAAAGTCACATTGCTCAGCCCGTAATCTCGGGCCAGGGACTGCATCGCTTCGAGCTGAGGGCCGCGGCCAATTAACTCGAAGGTGATTTCCGGGTGGTCCTGAAGCAAGCGGGCGGCCTCTAAGATATACTGGACCCCGTGGTTTGGAATATAGGTACCGTAATACACACAGCGGAACCGGTCTTTTGCAGGTTGAACATCGTTGGTGGGCTGGGGGTAGAATACCCGGTCGTCAGCTCCCAGTGGGAGCAGGCGAATTTTATCCTCAGAAACACCATATGTTTTCTGGTACCAGCTGGCATATTCGGGTGTATCGACAATCAATAAATCGGGCAGCCTGATCGCCAGGCTCTCGACGAAGTGGATCAGGCGCGCAGATAGAGGGCTGTGGTCATCCACTTTCCGTTCTAAAGCGATTAAATAAATAGACATCATGATGTCCCAGACCAGAGGTTTTCGGCGCAGCCATGTCAGGAGGCGCGCCAGGGGCATATCCGCCTGGCCCGGGTAACCGACAACCATGATATCGTAGTCACCAGCCTTAAAATAACTTCTGATTAAATGGAAGTAAGCTCGCACCGCTCGCAGCCAGAATGACGGACTGAGCCAGCCTCCGCGAGCTACCTGTTCACGATCCTCCAACCCCTTCCACAAGGTCGCGTGGCATTCCACCACATCAAATCCCTGGCTGCGCAGCCGGTCGATCATCAAACGGTTGCGGGCATAATTTTTCCGGTATGTTCCAAAATAGATAATACGCAGCGAAGTCAATTTATAAGTACCTCATTGCAAAGGGATGGAGAGCTCTTTGCCTTGCTGTAGAAGCCGTAAGGTATTTCCATCGTTTAACAGACTTACTTCCGAACCCCACCATTCTCCAGTCAGAAACAGACTGACAGCTTCCAGGTGCCCCGTTTTCTCAGACTGATACAGGAGCCGTAATCCATTTTCCTCATGGGAAATCGACATACCCTCTCCATTTAAGGGCACGACGACAAGTTCTGTTTTTTCGGATCCATCCCTGAGTTGAACTCTATCTCCATGCGTTTGATCCACGATCTGCCCGAAGGTGTTCCAGGTCAGTCCAGCCCGGCTTCCTTTGGGTCCCTGGGCTGTGTCTATAATCACGATCGGTCCCCGGTGGTAAAACAGGATCGTACGTGTATGTTCCCAGCCGTTCCAGCCGGTGATGCGCGTTGTAGAAATATCATATTCACTGCCGGTGGCGAATTCTACAACCTCTGCATAGGCAGGCGGATCCTGAGCCCAGGGACTGCCGACTCCCGTAAGAATATTGAGTGCAGCGTCGAAACCGCTGCGCGGCACCACAATTCCGTTCAGGTTCTCACGGGGAATGCGTTTATCCCGGAACAGGCTTCTCCCGCTCGGCAGCCAGGAGAAAGCCTGGCCTGAGGCATGATCTCCGGCCAGTGGCTCACCCTGATAGACCAGTGTGATGGTATTGGTTGCCTTATAGCGATGCCAGCCTGTAAAGCGAAGGTTCAGCATTAAATATTTATCATCTACCTGCCATCCGTCGCGGAAGACAATCTTATCCGGTGCCAGAGGTCCAACCTGGTTGGGAAGTCCTGAATCGCCGAACAGCAGGCACGATCCCAGGTCAGGAGACTCAGGATCAACGGCAAACGGCTTTTCTGCTCCGGGAATAGCTGCGATGTAACCATGGCTGTTCGCCGAATAATTTGCGGCCTGAGCGGCCAGCCAGGCGAGATTGGAGTCCTGCAGCAGTCGTGCCCCTAAAGCCGCGATGCCGGTCAAATTGACCGGGGCGGGATGGTTATATCCGAAGGGCGCTCCAGTGGGCAGAGCCTGCGCCAGTATCCAATAAAAAGAGAGCTTCTGATTATCAGGAGAGGAGCCTCCACGATACTGCGACTGGAAGAGTGCGTTGTATATCCACTCCGGCTGGTAAATCAGAGCATCGTCCGTATTTTTGAATCGCGTTTCCCAGCCGCGTACATTTTGATCCAGGTAAGCCCGGTTCTGTGAACTCAGGTTTGGGTCAGCCATCCCGGTGACCTCAAGCAGAGCCAGCAGCCCGGCACCGTTTTCCTGATTTTCGTAAGGTCCCTCGGGTATTTTATTGAATGCCAGGGCATATAACCAATCGACCCATTCACTGGTAAGTGCCCGCCGGTTAATGGCTGCAAACCACTGCTGGAGAATTTCTTCATCCTGAGCATCGAAAAGATCAGGGAAGAATTCTTTTACCTGGCTGTAGAAATATAACCTTAACGCAGCTTCATACTGTCCGAATTTAATGCTGTTCGCGGGGCCTGTATATTTACCCTGTTCGGCTTCAGCAAGCAGACTGCGGCGAAATTCAGCAGCATAAACCGGGTCCCGTCTGCTGATAGCAAGGAGGCCGTATTCGGATGGCCCTTTACGGGGGTGGGCTTCTACAAGTTCCTGAAGGGTCTGAAACGCAGCTTCTGCAGTATACTCCGGGTTTTGATCTGATTCGGGCAGCGAAGCACAGATGAAAGGACGATCCGGTGAGATTCCAGCAAAACCCGGAGCAGATGGTGTATAAAAACTATTCTGATAACTGCGGATGACAATCCACCCAAACAGCAGGGTACCAGTAATCACAATCAACCCGATCAGGTATGAAGCCCGGGAATGACCGTTCTTCGCTGTTATCTCCTTATTATTATTCGCATCTTCAAAAGAAAATTTTTTTATTGATAGAGAAAAAGCAGTCCACAATAAAACCCAGAAAACGATCAGGGCGGCCGCTTGCAGCGCGACAAAAAATTCTTCTTCTGAGAAACGCGTTTCCAGCTGGGCGAGAGCTACAGGCAGTACTGCGGAATAAAGGGCACCCGTACCCATCAGCAGCCACCGGATCCAGCGAGCGCGGTTAACTGTCAGGTGATTGATCCCGATTAACAGCACAGCATAATACGCGACCAGGGATGGCCAGACTGCCAAGGTTGAGGCCGGAATGCCGCGTGAGTTCAACCATCCTGCAGCCAGGCCGCTAATCAAACCTGCACAGACGATCAGCACCTTCCGTGAGATTCGGGAAGAAGCCGCTGCCCAGCAGGAAAGCGCGAGCACGGCAAGGGTGAACAGCACGCGTCCGGTTGTTTTAACTGGATCGAACAGAGTGCCGGACAAAAAGCTGATCAGCTCGAGCCAGACTGTGGGCAGTATCCAGATCAGGAGCAGGGTTGGATGATCCCGTATGGATGTGACCCAGCGGAAAGGTGGAGTGCTCAGTGATTCGCGCTGCATACGGTTGGGTTCATCGCAAAAACTGCGGTTCGGTCCTGGCGATTCAGTAGATGGAACCAGCCGCTGGCCTCCAGGTCTGCATAGGTGAAGAGCGGCGTGGCACCGATACCAACCTGGCCCTGACCCTGACCGACAAAAGCATGCGTAATCCCGAAGGTGCAAAGGGCTTCGCGCGCTTCATTTGAAGGGATAGGGTGCGCTTCCAAAGTGGAAATCAGGCTGACAACAGCCTGCGAGTAGCCGGGCGTTTCAGGCTGTTCGCTTAATATGGCATATTGAGGCGGCATACTGTTTTTCCGTCCTGCCAGGACGGGTATGTACCAGCCGGCGTCAGAGCCTACAGCTGCATAAGGACGGTCTCGAAAGCCTTCCACAAGGAAGATCGCGTCTTCGGGGGTGTTGTCGCGGATCCATTCCATGGCGCGCAGGTCGGGAAAAGTCAGCATGGCATATAAATCCGGATGGGCAATGCTGCGCAGTTCTTTTGCCCCATATATCCCAACAGCCAGAAGTCCGAGGGCAGCGACCGGAGCAATTGAAAATCCATAATTTAGGGCAAATTTCTTCGTCACGGAGTGGTGATCGGCCAGGGAGATCAAGCTGACGACCTCAGCAGTTAACCATCCTGCGAGCAAGGCTGCCGGTAGGTAAGCTGAAATCATTACTGCAAAGCTCTGGATCATATTGGCCGCGGGCAAACCAATAAGTTGTCCGGACGGATATGCAATAATCAGCGCGAACCAGACGGGGATCGCGATGATCATCCACTCCCGGCGAGCCAGGCTCCATAAGAACGCTATCCCGGCAAAGACGAGCAAGGAAAGGGGGAGATATTCCTTGATCTGCTGCCACACCTGATAATCGCTGAGGATAGCCTCAATCTGGCTGCCGCTGCTAACACCGGTTTCGACAAATCCAGCCAGTTTACTCCCCAGCAGCCGCCCCGCCCAGGGTAACAAGGAAAGTGCAGCAATACCTGCTGTCCATGCCAGATGCAGTATCCCCGTCAGCCATTTCCTCTTATTCTTTTTCCAGCGGGGAATCGCCCATACAAAAAGCCAGACCAGACCAAAAGCCGCATAAAAAATGGCCATGCGGTAATAACTCAGGATGGCGCCCGAAAGCAAAATTCCGGCTGTCAGGATACGGCCGCCTTGAATTGACCATTTGAACTTTTGCTCTTCGGAATTTATTCCCTCGCCAACCTGTAAAAAGGCCCACAGGGCGACGGGGAGAATAGCCAGCCCTGCTAACTGCGGGTAGCGCCCCCAGTTGACATAAACAGCGGGCGTTGGAGAAAGCAAACCCGCTGCCAGAGCAGCCCCAACCGCAGCCCAACGCCGGCCACCCGAAAGATACATCGCCAGCGGGACCAGCCCTGAAATCGCCAGGATATTGATTAATTGCCCCATCACCAGGGTCGCCTGCAAACTGGGCTGGCCGGTTATCCAGGAAAAAAGGGCGGAATACAGGGCGAAACCATACTGCACCGTTAAGCTGGAGTAAGGGGCGTAGGGCTGCCATGATTCGTACAGCCCGCCGTGGTCAATAAACAGCTGGGCCATGACCACATGCTGCACGGAGTCTCCCCACATGGGACCGGCCAGGTTGCGGATTGACCAGAAGCGGGTTATCACCACCAGACCCAAAACACACAGCAGGGCCAGATCGGGGAGTAAATGGGGATGGTCACGGAAGATATTGGAATTCCTGGCCTGAGATCTGGCTCTCTTCAATGAATCCCTGGTATTTTTCTTCAGTTGAGCTGGTGAAAGGAGAGAAAGCTTCGGAAAATAACGGATTCCCAGTACTGCCAGACCCAGCAGGGGTGGAGCCCAGGCAAATAATGGCCCCATGCGAAGCCCGGCTACGTCAGCCCACAGCACGAGCAAAGGATATACTGCCAGACCCAATCCGCAGGAAAGGGCTAATTTTTCGATCCATCCTCGCTGATCCCAGTTGATATCAAAAAAAGAAAATACAGCCCAACCTGGTACAGCGAACATGAACAACAGCAGCCCAAGCTCTCCTATCCACAACAGCCCCATGCGCGCCATACCAGCGGCCAGTCTGGAAGGGTTGTACGACAGGCGAAAAGCGGCCTGCGCATCAACGGGCTGGTGGTCCTGGTAGAGAGCGCCATTAATATAAGCGGATGCAGGACCCGTCGCTACAGCAGCCGCTCCGGAACCTTCCAGTTCTAAAAAGGCATAATAGGTCTGGTTGGTGGATCCTGAAATGGGAGGAAATGAAAACCGGTAAAAACTTGACTGTCCTACCTTATTGAGTGGCAGGCTGGCTTCGATCAGGTTTTCCTGTGATTCGGGAGACCGGCGCAGGTAAAACCGAATTACCCCCTGACCATCTTCTTCTGGACGAAGATGAAAGGCAATCCCATCCAATCCATCAAAGCGAGCTACCAGCGTCTGCCCAATGGATCTATCTTCAGAAAGAACGATCCAGTCCAGGTGGGCGGGTTGTTCAGTCGTCAGAACAGGAGAACAACCACTGAGCAGCAGAAGGCCTATGAGAAAGAGGATGATTCGGCCAGTGCAGCCATTCCATTGACCATGCAAATGGCGATGATGTAATGCACCGAACCGCATTACAAAGACCTCTCGACCTCAACCTGGGAAGCCTGTTCCTTGCGATCAGCACTCGATGCTGCACCTGGCACTGACTGCTCCCCCAGCTCCATCCGCCGCACACGGTAGAGCAGCTCTTCCAGGATCTTGCGGTTAAAGCCGAGCAGGTCGGCCAGCAGCCCAATGAGCAGCACCTGGAAGCCGACAATCAGCAGAATGGCGGAGAGAATCAGCGACTGGACATGCCCCCCGGCCTGACCGGTGAGGATGAAGTACAGGTAGCGTATGCCGGGGATCAGCCCGGCGGTGATCAGCAGGATCCCCAGGCCGGTGAACACCCTCAGCGGGCGGTACATGGTGTAAGCGCGCAGGATGGTGGTGCCGGAGTTGGTCAGGTAGTGGGGGATGCTGCGCATCAGGCGCGAGGGACGTGTCTGGGGGTTGGTGCGCACCGGCACGTACGTGACGGCCATGTGGCGGGCCCCAGCCTGGATCAGGGTCTCCAATGTGTAAGAATATTCAGACAGCACCAGGGTGCGCAGGGCGGCCTCGCGGCTCAGCGCGCGAAAACCGCTGGTTGCATCCGGCGTGTGCACACCGGAGGCGCGGCCGATCACCCAGCTCCCCAGGCGCTGGAGCAGGCGCTTGATCGGGGAGAAGCTCTCCAGGGTGGCGACGCCCCGGTCCCCGACCACGATCTGTGCCCGGCCCTGCAGGATAGGCTCGACCAGGAGCTGGATGTCTGCGGCGTTGTACTGGTTGTCGGCGTCGGTGTTGACGATCAGGTCTGCTCCCTGTTTGAGGCTGGCTTCCAGCCCGGCCGAAAAACCGGCGGCCAGGCCGGCGTGCTGCGGAAGCCGTACGATGTGATGCGCGCCGTGGCGGCGCGCCACTTCAGCGGTGTCGTCGGTGCTGCCATCGTCGATCACCAGGTACTCAATGCAGTCGATGCCGGGCAGGCTGCGCGGCAGGGCCTGGAGGGTAGCAGGCAGGGTCTTCGCCTCGTTATAGCAGGGGATCTGGATGATGAGTTTCAAGGGACTTAAAGACACTCGTTCATTTGGACTCGCGGCATACTCGCCAGCTAGGGAAGTATACCTTAAAAGAAGAGAGGTGTGCTCACCCCAGCACCGGGGTGAGCACACCTCCTGACGGTTTTGTCGTCTGCACGCCGGCGGTCAGCGCCGGATCAGTGGGAGATACAGGTTCTGCGTGTCCCGGCCGGTACCTTTCAGCGTCAGCGTGTAAGCAGCAGTCTCTCCCCCGCCCGAGATCCCCTGCCAGGCAGCCACTTTAATATAGTAACTGCCGCTGCGTTTCAGTTCGTAGGTAAGCTGCGTTTCGGCTTCGACCAGGATCGAACGCCCGTCGGAGTCGAGCAGGAAGACGCTGGGCTGCAGGCTGGAATTGGCTGTGTTGACTTTTACTTCCACCAGATCGCCCACACGCCCGCTGAATTCGTAATAGTCGACATCGCCGTTGGGGCAGATGCGCTCGCTGAAGCTTTCGTTGTAGCGGATTACTACAGCCTGCTGGGGAGTGTCGCTGCCGTCCGCTTCGCAGGGGGGCGGGGCGGCGGTGATAGAGATATCATCGACGAACCAGCCGAGGTGCTTGTTGCGCAGCGCATCCAGAGTGGAGAAATAGAAGCGCAGGCGCACCGTTTTCCCCGCATATGCCTGCAGGCTGATGGCCGGGCTCTCCAGCCAGATGTTGGGCGGGTCGCCTTCGAGCTGGTAGAGATCTTCAAAGGGACCGCCGTCCACAGAAATTTGCACCCGGCGCTGGTCCCAGTGAGCAGTGCGGGTTTCGGTCTCGTAAAGCGACCAGAAGCGCAGGTAATACACCCCCTGCGCGGGGATCTGGATTGGCGGCGATGTCAGATAGCCGCTGTTCGGCTCGCCGGTATCATAATCTTTGCGGCCGGTGTCATACATCCAGCTGCAGCCCGCGCCCCCGCCGTTGTTTTCGGCATCGGTGAGGTCCCAGTAATTGCTGTTCGTCCAGCCGTCTTTTTTGCAGGTGTTGACATCGGTGCTGTAAGGCGCTTCCAGGTCCTGCCCGGCAAAAGAGGTCTGCGAGATCGAGAAGGTAAGGGCCGTGCTGAGATCCGAAACCTGTCCACCGGCCCCGCGCGCCTGCACCTGCCACTGGTAGCTGCCGGGCGCCAGTCCGCTGACGTGCCAGAAGGGTTCGTCCAGCCAGCCCGACTGCATGCTGGCTGTCCCGCTGATCAGCACCTGGAACTGAACGCCGCCTCCGGCATCGTACCAGGAGAAGGGTATCGTGGCGTCGGAAGGGTAGTTTATATTATTCGGCCAGACCGGCTGGGGTGTATGGGGTTTCTCGTCCAGCTTCCCCACCCGGACCGACGAAGCCGTCTTCGCACCGATGCGGTTGTCGGCCAGGCTGCTGTCACTCGTGGTGAAGGTCTCGCTGCGTCCGGTCAGGTCGCTGCCGTCGAACAGGGTGGCATACACGTCTGATCCAACCATCAGCGATGTGGTCTGGTCAGTGCCTACAGGGCCCAGCTTCGAAGCGCTGTGATCGCCTACCTCCAGCAGCACACAGCTGCCTGAATAGTCCACCTCGCTGAAGAGGGCGACCTGCAGGGGCCCGGGTACACAGGCCGGCGCTGTGTACCCGCCGCGAGGCACGTTTTTCGAGATGTAGGTTTCAGCAGTTTCGGTGCACACATCATCTTTCTTGCAGTACGGCCGGTCGTATTTGCTGCGCGGCCGGCCGCCGTTGATGCTTACGTCGTCGAAGACAATGTCAACCGACTGCCCCCAGTAGGAGGCCGGGTTGGTGTGCACCATGAAGTGCAGGTGATTGCCCGAACTTTTGCCGGTGTCGTCCGCCAGGCCGAGGAACTGTCCCTGGACGACGACGGCTCCCGGAACACGCAGGGCGGGGGGGATGCTGTCCTGCGCCAGGTGCAGGTAAAGCTGGTAGCTTACCGGGTTCGTCGTGCGGTCCTCCAGCACGATGTAGTTGCCCGGAGACGTCTCTGAGCCGTTTTCCTGGATCCAGCGTGCGCGCACCACGATCCCGGCTTTGGCGGCATGCACCGCGAACATGGGGCTCTTCCCACTCGAATCGTGCGGGGCAGCGAAGTCGAAGGAATAATGCGATTTGCCCGATGGATCGTAGCGGTCATGCTGCACGCTCTGAGTCAAGTAGAGCTTCTCACCCGCCGCCCAGGGCAGCAGGTAGCCCGTTAATGGCTTCGACGGCAGAGCTGCCTGGACCTGTGCTTCCAGCTGCAGCCAGCCCTCTTTTTCGGACTGCGGCAGGATTTCTTCCGGCACATTCAGCACGGCCTGCTGCCACCCGGGGTCGCCGGGCAGGATAGCGCGCCACCGGCCGTTCTCTTTGCGCACCACCGCCAGCCCTGGTTCAGCGGGGACGACCTCACCGGTTTCGGGGTCGACCGGGTTGAGCCAGGCGATGGCCCATTCTCCATCATCCTCAATGGCCAGGTTATCGACCTGCGTCTCGTAAAGGTGATAGGCGAGCAGGGATTCAGGCTGCCGCGCTACCGCCGCATAGATGGCTGCTTCGACCTGCTGCTGTTCGTTTTCCCCGGGAGAAGGGGTGGCGGCAGGTGAAAGGAAAGCCAGGCTGGGACAGAATGCGGAGAGAACCTGCAGGCAGATACCGGTTACCAGGATGAACAGCCATCGAAACTTCATGGATCGTTAACTCCTCAGACAGGTCGGGCCGGGGCCGGCTGAGTTTTCCCGGGCTGCTGTGGCCTGCGGATGGACGCTCAGGCGGTGAGTGGACTGCAGCGACCTGTGAATTTTTCAAACAGCACGTCCGGTCGGCAGAAGAAGAGCGATCCGGCTGGCTGTGGATCGCTCTTCCCTACCAGGGCAGGATTTGATTACCAGCCGGTCTGGTGACATGACTGTGGTTTTTATAACCGTGCAAGATGCATGCCCCGGCCGGGCATCAAAGACCGTACGGAATTACAATTTGGATTGCCTTTTACGCAATATTTAATTGTGTAATTGCATCATGAGGAGAACGATAACAGAATTTCCATGTTACAGGGGGGAACCCTTCGAATTTGTAGGGTGTCTATTCCCCCAGCACCCTCCACTGAATGGAACCATCCTTCACCAGCCACAGGTCCGTGGCGAAGCGTTCGATGAAATAGCGGTCGTGAACCACCGCCAGCACGGCGCCCTCGAAACCCGCCAGAGCCTGCTCGAAGCGGGCGCGCGAGGGGATATCCAGGTGGTTGATGGGTTCGTCGAGCAGCAAAAAGTTACAGCCCTGCACCACGAGCAGCGCCAGCGCCAGGCGGGCGCGCTCGCCGTAGCTCAGCTCCGCGGCCGGGCGCAGCGGATCATCCCCACTGAAGAGGAAATAATGCAGGAAGGAGCGCGCTTCGGTTTCGTTGAGGGGGGCGGATGACTGGACCATCTCCAGCGCGCTGCGCTCCGGATCGAGCAGTTCCTGTTCCTGGGCCATGTAGCCCATGCGCACACTGCTGCCCAGTTGAACCTGTCCGCTCAGGGGAGGGATCCGCCCGGCGACGGTGCGCAGCAGGGTGGTTTTGCCGCTGCCGTTGGGGCCGGTGAGCACCACACGCCGGCCGGCCCCGATCTGCAGATTGATATCCTGCAGCAGTGGGGGACGCCCCGCGTAGCCCACAGCAAGGTCCTGCAGCGTAAGCACCTGCTTCCCCAGGTGTGGGCTGCCTTCCTCGAGCGGGCCGGCGCCGAAATCGAGCTTCATCTGCCAGCCCGCCTTAGGTTTTTCGACGCGTTCGTCCGCTTCGAGATATCGCTCCAGCTTCTTCTCGCGAGCTTTTGCCTTTTTGGCCACTTTTTTGGCGATGCGGCGCACCCCCGGCTGGCGCGGCGTGGTGGTCTGCTCCACCCAGGAGGCCTGCTGTTTGGTGCGCGCGATGTCCTGCTTCATGCGGCGAATTTCATATTCCTGGTCCTTGTAGGCCTGCATGAGCTTCTCGCGCTCTTTCAACACCTGCTCGAAGTAATCGCTGTAGTTGCCGCTGTACTCGCGCAGCGTGTGGGTTTCGGGGTTTAGGTCCAGAATGCGCGTCACCGTGCGGTCGAGGAAGGTGCGGTCATGCGAGACGATCAGCGCCGCGCCGGGGAATTCCTGCAGCCAGTTCTCGAGCCACTCGAGCATTTCGATATCGAGGTGGTTGGTGGGCTCATCCAGCAGCAGCACCTGGGGGTCACCGAGCAGCACCAGTGCCAGGGCCAGGCGGGTTTTCTGGCCGCCGGAGAGGTGGGCGGCGCGCTGGTCCTGGGGGATGCCGCTTAATCCCAGGGCGTTCAGGATCGCTGCAGTCCGGCCGGGATCCTGTGAAGAGGTCTGCTCCAGGCGTCTCAGCGCTGCGTCATAGGCGTTCTGCAGGTCGGCGCGCTGCGGCTCCTCGACCAGGGCAGCCGCCAAGTGGGCAATCTCGGCCTCCAGCGCCTGAGGATCTCCCTGCGCCCGGGCCAGCAGATCGCCCAGACTGAGGTTCGGGTCGAACTCATAGCCCTGCGCCAGATAGCCCAGACGCAGGTCCCCGGGGGCGCGCGTCACCGTCCCGGAGTCGGGCTGCTCCTCACCGGCCAGGATGCGCAGCAGGGTGGTCTTTCCACTGCCGTTCGGTCCGATCAGGCCGGCCCGGTCGCCGGGGCGGATGGAGAACGATATATCTTTCAGTATCGGGTTTAACCCGTAAGATTTGGTGATCTGGTGTGCGGTCAGCATGAACAGGCTCCTGTAGAACGAAAAAACCGGGGCCAGCGCTCCCGGTTCTACACAAACAGCGGCCCGATCCCGAATACGGGATCCGGGCATCGATCAGGGGAGAGGCCCAAAACAGTCGTTATGATCTACAGGTTGTCCGTCATTCCCAGTGCTCCTTGTTCAAAGACCGGCCCACATTATAACATGCCGTTCCCAGCTGCTGTGCTGGCCAGAAGCGCTCTTGTTATAATACCGGGCAGTGAAGCGCTTCAGGCTGCTGTCCGTCCTTTTCACCCTCACCGGCCTGGCGCTGGCGGCTGTACTGCTGGCGCCTGTGATTGCGCGGGCCGAAGGCGTCGAGCGCCCGCTGTACCAGAACACCACCTATCCGGGGGCGGCGACCACCATGGCGCCGTTTAATCCCTACCCGGGCCCGGCAGCCACCACCGGTGCCCCCGGGACAGCGGTTCCCCCCACGCTGCCGTTCGTCACCCTGACCGCCTCGCCCACCCAGGGGCCCACCGATTTCGCCAGCCCCACTCCCGGGCCATCCCGCACGCCGCTGCCGACCCTGGAACCGGTGCCTTCCTTTGAAATCATCTTCCCCACACAGCCGGCGGATGGGCCGCGCCTGGCCGCCGCCGGACGAGATGCACAGGAACTCGTCAAGGGCAGTCCCGCGCAGCCCGCTGCCGAGCGGGGGCCCCTGGGGCTGCTGGCGCTCATCCTGGGGGTCATCTGGCTCGTACTGGGGGGCCTGCTCGTCTTCACCGTACGGAAGCTGTTGAACCACTGAAGCACTGAGAGAACTGAGGCGCTGAAGGGACGAATGGTTTCAGCGTTTCATTCTTATTCAGCGCCTCAGCGGTTCAGGTCTCATTACAGAACAAATTTGCGCATTTTAAACTGAACCAAATCGCACGTATAGTTGTAATTTATACAACAAGGGGCGCAACAACCTTTCCATGTGGACCCCCGGCATGTTGGCTGACAGCCAGATCTGACTGCGAGACAGCATGACAGGGCATTCGGCCTTTCATGTTTTCTCCTCCCCGCAGGGTGGGATGGCTTCCCGTTCTGCCTGCGGAAATGATTCAACGGAAACCGGCCGGCAGCCCGAGTGAGCAGATAGGCTCCGCTGTCGATTGGAATCGGCATGTAAGGTGGAATGTAATGGAAGCATTTGATCGCTATGTTCAGGGCAACCTGAAGGCCTGGGCCAGAAGTCACAGGCCCAGCCGCAACGGGCGGGCGCTCCTGCTCCAGGCCGCCTCACATCATCCGGCAGAACAGGCGCGTCAGAACCAGAAGCCGGTGGACCGCTCCCTGCGGTCTGAAAAGCGCAGGGATCCGGCGGCAATGTTGTATCCCTATCCGTTTGCGTGGGGTATGAGTATCCAGAACCTGCTGCGCTGACAGGCGCTGGATAATATCCTCATCGAGGGGCGAAACGGGGTGCGGGTCCCTCGACAGGTAAGCCTGAGGTCGCGCGGCATGAGCCTGACAGCTTGTGCCCGGGGGCCTCAGGCTTACCTTTTTAATTAAGCAGTCCGCCCGTAACGCACACCGTAACGGTAACAGAACGCCCGGTGTATAGAATCGGCGAAAACGTTCACATGGGGATCGATTGAACGATGCAGACGACCTTACCTTCACGAAAATATTACCTCTCCGGCAGCGTCCGTATGCACGGCATCTGGCTTGCCGCAGCCCAGGTGGTCTGGGTGCTGGCAGCGGGCATCTCGCTGGTGGCCCTGGTGATCAGCATACCGGTCGGGTATGAGCGCATGACCGTTCCCTGCCTAAGCGAGGCGGTCTGTGCTCCCGATCAGGTATTGCTCGACGTGGCGCAGCGCCTGAGTGAACAGGGGCTCTCGCTGCAGTTCTACGCCCTGCAGAGCATCGTTGTTTCGGCGGGTTTTTCATTAATCTGCCTGGCAGCTGCCGTGCTGATTTTTCTGCGCCGCCCGAAGGAGGCCATGGCCTGGTATGTATCGCTGACCCTGGTCTTCTTTGGCGTCTTCATCACCGAACTGGTCGATGGCCTGGGATACGCCAGCCCGGTATGGCGCTGGATCGTCGACCTGGGCAGCTCAGCCGGGTGGGTGCTGTTTGCCTGCATGCTGTACCTGTTTCCCACCGGGCGTTTCGTCCCCGGCTGGACGCGCTGGATGGCTCTGGCATGGGTGATGACCCAGCTCCCCTACTACATCGATCCCTATTCGCCGTTCAATATGGGCACCTGGCCGCTGGAGCTGCAGTTTCCCCTCATCCTGGGCCTGTTTGGAACCGGATTGTGGGCCCAGGTATACCGCTTCCGGCGCGTCTCCAGCCCCGCTCAGCGCCAGCAGACCAAGTGGGTGCTGTTCGGGCTGCACATCACGGTGCTGTCGATCCTGTTCCTGAGCGTCATCCCCGACACATTTTTCCCCGAGCGGGCCGCGCCCGGCACCATCCTGGCCATGGCGCTCGACGGTCTCTCTGCGCTGGCGATTCTGATCCTGCCGCTGTCGATCGCCATGGCTGTGATGCACAACCGCCTGTGGGATATCGACCTGCTCATCAACCGCACCCTGGTATACGGGCTGCTCTCCCTGATGCTGGGCCTGGTATATCTGGGCGGCGTGCTGGTGCTGCAGGAGGCCATCGCCGGCCTCAGCGGCGGCGCCGGGTCGTCGCTGGCGACGGTCGCCACCACCATGCTGCTGGCCGCCCTGTTCACACCCCTGCGCCGGCGCATCCAGCTCATGATCGATCTCCGGTTTTACCGCCGGCGCTACAACGCAGAACAGGCTGTTGCCCGGCTGGGAAACGCCCTGCGCAGCGAGGTGGATCTGAATCGTATTACCGACCACCTGGTTGAAGTGGTCCAGGAGACCGTGCAGCCGGAGACCGTCTGGGTCTGGCTGCGAGAGAACCCCGCAGCACAGGATCGTTTTGCGGGCGGTGATTGATCCTGTGATCAATCTGATCTATAATTAAATCTCCAGGAGTGAAATGCAGGGGGAGCAAAAAACAGAAAGGCCGCCATGGAGTCCCAGTCCGAGATCGCCAATTTAATGCAGGCGATGTCTGCACTTGAAAACCAGCGCGCTGCCCTGGGGGATGCAGTGGTGGAAGCTGCGCTGGCGCCGCTGCGCGCCCGCCTGGCGGAGCTGGAAGAGAACGCTGTGCGCGAGCAGCGCCGGCTGGTGACCGTGCTGTTCTCCGACCTTGTCGACTTCACCCGGATGACCGGGCAGATGGACCCGGAAGATGCCCGCGAGCTGATGGACGCTTACTTCGGGCTCTGGCGCGGCTGTATCGAGCGCCGCCTGGGAGTAGTGGAAAAGTACATTGGTGATGCGGTCATGGCCGTCTTCGGGCTGTCTAAAGCGCATGAAGACGATCCCGAGCGGGCCATCCTGGCAGCCCAGGAGATGGTGCAGGAACTGCAGGCCCTCAACAGCCTTGCGCCGGGGGCGAATCTCAAAATGCGTGTAGGTATACACACTGGCCCGGTGGTGACCGGCACCCTGGGCGGCCAGTTTGTGGCTGTCGGAGAGACCGTGAACCTTGCCAGCCGCCTGCAGAGCGCCGCGCCGGACAACGGAATCCTGATCTCGCACGATACATACTCTCATGTGCGCGGGCTGTTTGACGTAAAACCCCTGGCGCCCCTTACACTGAAAGGCATCCGCGATCCCGTGCAGGCCTATCTGGTGCTGCGCGCCAAACCGCGCGCCTTCCGCATGGGGCGCCGCGGGGTTGAGGGCGTGGAGACGCGCATGATCGGGCGCCAGGGGGAACTGCAGCGCCTGCAGGAGGCCTTCTTCAGCCTGGTGGAGGACCGCCGGTGTCAGGTGGTGACCCTGGTGGGCGAGGCCGGTCTGGGGAAGTCGCGCCTGCTCTACGAGTTCGACAACTGGGTGGAACTGCGCCAGGAGGTGGCCTATTATTTCAAAGGGCGGGCGTACCCGGCGCTGCAGAACACGCCTTATTCCGTGCTGCGCAGTCTGTTTTCCGGCCGCTTCCAGATCACCGACAGCGACCCGCCGGCCGAGGTGCGCCAGAAGCTGGAGACCGGCTTTGCCGCTGCACTGGGTGAAGGTCCGCAGACGCGCCAGCAGGCCCTCGACGCCGGTCGCCTGCTGGGTTTCGAGCTCGATGAAGGTGATTCCGGATCTGATGCGGGCGGTCTTCGCGAGCGGGCACTGTCAGCCATGGGCAGTTACTTTCGAGCCCTGGCTGCACAGAACCCGGTGGTTGTGCTGCTCGAAGATCTGCACTGGGCCGACTCTTCATCCCTGGATCTGCTCAACCTGCTGGAGGCCTCCTTCGCGGAGTCTCCCGTGCTGGTGATCGGCGCTGCCCGGCCGGCGCTCTACGAACGCCGCCCACACTGGGGCGAGGGGCTGCTCTTCCACACCCGCCTGGAACTGCAGCCGCTCTCGCTGCGGGAGAGCCGTCTGCTGGTGGAAGAGATCCTGCAGAAGGTGGCAGAGCCGGAGCAGCAGCCTGTGAAGGATCTGGTGGTGGACGCCGCCGAGGGCAACCCCTTCTTCATTGAAGAAATGATTCGCATGATGATCGATGACGGCGTCATTCGCACCGGGGAAAGGCGCTGGCGGGTGGAGGTGAGCCGCCTGAATACGATCCGCACGCCGCCCACGCTGACCGGCGTGCTGCAGGCCCGTTTCGACAGCCTGGAACCGGAAGCGCGCGCCTGCCTGCAGCGCGGCGCGGTTATCGGGCGCATCTTCTGGGACCAGGCGGTGGACGCCCTGGCTTCCGCCGATCCGGGGCGGGTGGAACCACCGAAGCGGGCAGCCGAAATCCTGCCGGGGCTGCGCGCCCGCGAGATGGTCTTTCAGCGTGAGAAGTCCACCTTCGACGAGACGGTGGAGTATCTGTTCAAACATGCTCTGCTGCGCGATGTCACCTACAACAGCCTGCTCAAACGGCACCGCCGGAACTATCACCTGCAGGCGGCGCGCTGGCTGGAGCAGATGACCGAGCGCACCCACCGGCAGGACGAATTCTCCATGCTCATCGCCGAGCACTACGAACAGGGGGGTGAGGCTTCCCGGGCGGCGCAGTGGTACCTGCGCGCCGGCCGGCGCGCAGGCCGCCAGTATGCCGGCGTGGAGGCGGCGCGAGCGTTCAGCCAGGCCCTGCAGCTTCTGTCTCCGGACGACCTGCCGAGGCGGTTCGATGTTCTCCTCGAGCGCGAAAGAGTGGCCGACTTGATCGGCGCGCGCGAGCAGCAGCTCGCAGACCTGCAGGCACTGGCCGGCCTGGCCGCCCGGCTCGAAGACCCGGAGCGCCAGACCACGGTCGCGCTGCGCCAGGCTGAATATGCCTTCAACATGGGCGATTACCCGGCGGCCATGGATTATGCCCGCCAGGCCGGTGAGCTCGCCGGGCGCACCGGGAACGCGCATGCCGATGCCGAGAGCGCTCTGATGCAGTCCGCCGTGTACCTGCGCAGCGGCAATTTTGAGCAGGCCTCGCAGCTCGCTGGCCATGCGCTGCAGGTCGCACAGGAGCACGGCTGGACCGCCGTGGAAGCCAGGACCCTGCGGGCGATGCGGCTGAGCGCCTATTACGCCGGGAACCCGGGGCAGGCGCGCACATTTTTTGCCGAAGCCCTGCAGCGCTACATCGAGCTCGGCGACCGCCAAGGTGAATCGATGGCCATCAACAACCTGGGCGGCGCCAGCTTCAACCTGGGCGAGTACGCCGCCGCCCAGGAATACTACACCCGCTCTCTGCTGCTCAGCCGTGAGATCGGCGACCGCCTGGGCGAGGGCCGGGCATCCAATAACCTGGGCATCGTCTCGGTGGCCATGGGGCAGTATGCCCGGGCGGAAGCGTATTACCTGGACGGGCTGCGGATCTGCCGCGAGATCGGCCACCGCTCCTTCGAAGTGAGTTCGCTGGACAATCTGGGCAACCTGGCCCTGTACCGCTACCAGTTCAGCCGCGCCCAGGATTATCATTCCCGCTCGCTGCAGACAGCGCGCGAAATTGGCGACCGCATGGTGGAGCGCTTCGCCATCGTCAACAGCGGCCACGGCCGCCTGCTGGTGGGCGATTATGAAGGCGCTTACGCCTTTTTTCAGGAGTCTCTGGCGCTCAATATCGGCTTCAATGACCCTCAGGGCAAAGCCCACAGCCTTTTCAATTTATGTACATATTTCCTTGAGCTCGGGGATATCGAAGAAGCCGCCCGGCACGGGCAGCTCTCTCTGGAACTGACCCGTGAGAACGAGCTCCCCTCAGAGGAAGCCTGGTCTCTGCATGCCCTGGGCTTCGTCTACCTGGCTCAGGGGCTGTTGGAGCAGGCTGCAGACGTTTTTGGACAGGCCCTGCGCATCCGCAAGGAACTGGGTGAGCCGCGCGAGACGGTCGAAAGCCAGGCGGCGCTGGCGCTGGCTTACCTGAGACAGGACAAACTGCAGCCGGCGCAGGAACTGGTGGAGCAGACCCTGACGTATATCGAGGCGCAGGGGGTGGAGGGTTTCGACCAGCCGGCGCGCATTTTCCTGACCTGTTTTCTCGTGCTGCAGCGCCTGGGCGACCCGCGCGCCGGGGATGTGCTGCAGCGCGGCGTGCAGTTGATTCAAGACGCTGCCGCGCAGATCGAAGACCCCTCCCAGCGCCGGTCCTATCTGCAGGCTGTTCCGCACAACCGCGAACTGCTGCAGGCCTGGGAGGCTGCAGGCAGGCGGGACACGGAAAGGAAGGAGAACGCAGAAGGCTGATGAACTATTGAGGCGCTGAAGATTTCTGGCTCCTCAGCGCCTCGGCCCTTTTCTGTGCCTCAGTGGTTTAAATTTAAAGCGCTGAGGAGCGTTTGAGATCCTGAAGCCATAAATTCCAGATAAGTCAAACCATCCGCGTGATCTGCTTTCTCCGCGTTAATCCGTGTTCCACCACCTCAGCGCCTCTATAAATCTCGGCGTTTCAGTGGTTCAATACTGCCAGTCCCCGTAAAAACGGGGATTTTTTTATGTCTACTTAACCCATTTGTCACATCCGTTTTACACCTGTTTCTGCGCGAACTTCATATCCTCGAACTGGACCCAACTCTATCTATCCATCCATCAGCGCGCCTGTCGCTAAATTAAATTCGAGGATTCGCAATGACCGCTTACCTTTCCTGCCGCTTATCCTTCACGACCCGTTTCCTGCTCATCCCTGTGCTGCTGGCAGCCATGCTGCCTGGCCTGCCTGTCAGCCAGGTGGCCCTGGCCCAAGCCGGCCCCACGCTGCTCGTGGATCCGGCTGGCACCGACGCAGGTGATTGTATAGAAAGCCCCTGCAGGTCGATCACCTATGCGCTCACCCAGGCCCAGAACGGGGATACGATCGTCCTCGCTGCAGGGACTTACAGCAGCTCCACGGAAACCTTCCCCCTCACCATCACCGACAGCAGCGTGACGATCAGGGGGCCGGAAAGCGCGGCGGCAGTGATCGACGCCGGCGGAGCCGGGCGCATCTTCACCGTTTCCGGCAGCTCACAGGTGACCTTCGAGAATCTGACCCTTATAAACGGTAATGCCGGGACCGGAAACGGCGGCGCCATTCTCGCCGCAGACCCGGCCGTTCAGATCATCCTGAAAAATGTCACACTGCAGGAGAACAGTGCTTATCACGGCGGGGCGGTATATTCCGGCGCCGGGAACCTGAGCATTGAGAACTCCACCTTCCTGGAGAACACAGCCGCTCAGGACGGCGGCGCCGTTTATTTCGCCGGTGCAGGCTCTCTC